>Ga0209363_1001442_pt1 | contig 11410 bp, 8 predicted proteins | sample WorMetexBAHAMAS3_FD_187385 | JGI IMG/M metagenome (GOLD analysis project Ga0209363, IMG submission 187385) | Marine gutless worms symbiont microbial communities from Max Planck institute for Marine Microbiology, Germany - Inanidrilus exumae... | ecosystem: Host-associated > Annelida > Digestive... | reverse complement strand
ATTTTCTCAACACTATAGTGCCATACAAAATAGTAGCAGAAAAATCACTGTTTCATAGAAACTACATGCATGACAAAATTGAAAATAATTCAGTCCATCGCATGCTCCAACAGATAAGTTTTCAGCTTGCGTGGCAGCCTTTGTTATGGCAGACCCAAACGGCCAGAAGTAACCACCGTTCTGACTCACATAACCTCATCTCTCAATGCCCTCAAAGCACTCGCTCTGCATCTACAGTCACTCATGCTCGGCCACCAACATCATCCTCATTATGGATAACTAATCATTCCTTTCAATACACTGCATCGTGTCTCTGGAATCAACTCCCTGCTTCCCTCGCTCAACATCATCCCAGTGACCGTGACCCACTCTCTCTGTCTGTCTGTCTGTAACTTCTTCTTATGCCTATCACATCGTCTTCCTCTGTTGATTCACCATTCTTATTACCCCTAACTCACTTACTCGTTCACTCCTGCCTTAAAACCCATCAGTTTCACAAATCCTTCCCACTATAGACTCTCTTCTTCCTCCAGGACTGCCTCCATGGACTATTACATGGATGGTTTCTTCTCAGCAACTAACGTTCTTTTCCTTATTTTTTTTGTAGTTTTTACGTTCTGTGCAGTAGACTAAGCTGGTTATTTGTCGGCTTTTCAGCAGATGTCGAATATTTCGTATTGCACTGTGTCATATCATACATAACATATTTCAATGTTGCACCATTCTGATCAAGAAATATTCAATAACACATTACTCTGACTCAGAGCTACTAACAATGCACTAAACTTTGCACTAAACATGTTGACACTATCTACATAGAAACAAATTAGCAATGACTGGACAACAACAATTATTGATTGCGCTACATACAAGACGAATGCACTGCTGAATGTGAGACCAATTACTGAATGAGACTGACAGACTCTTATGTCTGGTGAGTGATGCAAAAGAATAAATTCAGCAATGACCTGAGCACCTTCATTATTTGAATGCTGCCTTGTCTAATGGCAATTTACTACTATTGACAACATCAATATGCTCCAATATCTGCCAGACCTTAGACATCATCATTCATCACATCTCAATCAGCTTTATTACATGTTTTTTTGTAAGGAAAAATGATAATTTTATTTATATTTATTTCATATAACTGAAAGTAAAACTAGCCTTTAATATCTGAACAGCAGATAGCTCAATTTACTCATTAATGAGAAACCACAGTAAGCCGTGGAATTTTCATGATTTTTCTGCAATGTCACAAACGGAACTGCATAAATTAGCCAAATTTTCCAAATAAACCTGTGGCCACTAAATTAGATTAAATTGACTTCCCTACCAAGAAATCATACAAAGTGGGCCAAAAGTTTATACCCATGTCATCAACTCAGAACTATTAATTACTGACAAAATAACCAACTATTTTAGTTTTCTTAACATAAAACACCAATTTGACAACCAGAAAGATGTTATCAGACATAATGCATGGGCATTTTTAACAAATCATTTTGGTCCACAGTCTGCACTGTTCCTGTAACTGTCTATGCTAACTCCATATAAACATACAAGAAAAACCATGAGCTGCCAAACTAGCACTATGCTCAAATCATAACAGTTACAATTACAATAGCTACCATTTTCGTACACACGCAGACAATCATCATACAAATTAATTCATACAGAATAAAGTATACAACTTTTGTTTAAAAGCTGTTTCAATATAGTATAACAAACAAATAAGCAAAGATTCAATATAAGTTCGGTTTGGTAGAACTTTGGGCTGTTAAAATCACTTCATAGACACAACAAAAAGATGGTTGGTAGGCTAGGCATTTCGAGAAAAATTAACCTGTTTGTAACATGTTATTTTGGACCAATATTTTTCTTGAAAAATAGAAACTGCTATATTTAAGAGCATTAATTTAAAGTTAACGAATCGGGCGGAAAGGAAAACTATTGAAAATCACAAAACAGCAATATACATACAGCAAAGAAAACGAATACCACTAAAACTAAACCACAACTATAGCTGACAAGCAATTTAGATGAGCCTCTATGGCTGCACGTATCTGGACTGAATCAGCAACACCGGTTATCTACTGAAACTCAAGACAACATTTAACAGCACTCAAAACACCACATCCCACAGATAATACACAATTATTCATTGAAAGTACCAACGACAAAATACGACAAAAATTTCTACAAAAGTAACAAAAGATACACACAACACACTCTTAAAGCTCCATTATGAACAGTAGAACCTATAACTTATGAAAAGTGTCCTAAATATCAGTGATGTGAAGCTGAGGCATGACAGTGGCCTTGGTCCCAACTAGCTTGGCGTCAACCTCATGCTTGGCCTTGAGGCCAAAATGAAGCCAGGTCGAGGCCTGTAAACATTATTAGTTATTAAAAGACGTGCCAGCAATTCAGTGAAGGTAACACTGGAAATGTTATCTTCACTGAAAGAACAATGATGATGTAATGAAGACAGACAGACAGCAAATGACCTGTTGGAATCATTAACGTTCGATTTATATGAAACATGGGCCAACTGTTCAAAGTACATGAATATGCTGCTGCATATTACACCTGGCACTAGCAAAAAGTTTCCTTGTTTGATGTTTAATGTCTGTAAAAACTGCATCAACTTCATAAACACTTAAGAAAGTAATACACAGGTTGGCAACCAATTATAAACACGTGACATTTACTGCATATAACAACTGGCCACCACTGGACTCAAACCCTCTGGTCTCCAGACCTTTTCCCCACACTAACATCCCAGCTGGATTTTCAGTGCATCATAGATCTTAGACTACACTGCAAATTCTAACCAATATCACAAACCACGCATAACATATTGGCTGATGCTAATAAACGTTCGCTTATAACTACAGCACAGTGACGTCAAAAACCACAAACTGTATCTAAAAATACATTTCACTATACATCAAACAAAACTAAAACTGACAGCAAACATTTATTATGCACTCAAAACAAGTACAGTAGCTTCCTTATAATTTCCTATTTACCAGTTAATGCAGTGAGTCTCTCACAATGAATTAGTCAACCAACTACTGGTCAACAGACTGGATTGAACCAATATGTACACGTGCTGGGGTGATATAACTAAGTTCTGTATATATACACACATCAACAACATGAATATTATCCTAGGTTCACCACAGCACATCACAAGGTTGCAAAGTTACAAGCTAACTTTTCTAGCACGCAGTCGGCTGTTGAAGGAGTCCCTGCAACCCACGCCCGTTAGCACTGTCACCGAATTTGAATTGACTCTATTGGTCATGTTATACCCTCCAGTCTGTAAACAGCCATCCGTGCACCATTTCATCAGACCATCGATCAACGACGGGTCAGCTGAATTAGTCACACAACAAGAATCTTCCGAATGCAGCTGAATGAGGCTAGATAGTTGATTGCGAGCATTCATAATCCAGTCTTTGTCCAGCCGTGCCCAGTAATCACAGAATTTGTCCTCCGGTTCTTCGGAATAGCAGTCGGAGAAGAGCTGTAGGACCAGTCGTGAGTCCAATGGCTTCCAGTTGGTGATGACCGCACTGTTGCAGCGGCCAGCAGTTCGGCACAAAGTCAGTGCATGCCGCTGGTACGAATGTTCTGACTCGGCCCTCTTCGTCCGGCCGGAGTGGTGGCCTTGACCTTGTTGGTTGCCACACTGCGAGTCACTGCTGCGTCGCACCGTACTGCCGCAGATCCCAGCAGAAACGCTGCTGGTGCCCTGATAGTTTGTATTGCCGCACGGCTGACTATCGGTATCACTAGAGTGCTCAGAACTGTCGCGACGGCCGAGGTATTTTACATTCGCCGGCGCTGCAGTGGACGGTTTCTGCTTCCGTCGCTTCTGGCCGTTCTGGTCGACGATCTCGTCCGTGTCACTCGCGTCTGAGCTGCTGCAGCTGGCGACACGCGGAACCATCGTCGCCATCTTGCGCCGATGCACCCGGTGCAGCCGGTCAAGGTGGCGTGACTGCTCGGTCGACGAGCGCCGCAAGGAGTGTGTCTGGACTACAGCGGCCGAGTTTGGAGCATCCTCGTCATCTGCCGTCTCCGCCTCCTCACAGATCTCGTTCAGCAGCTGCGGCAAACTGCGGACATTGACCAGCGGCCGAGAACCCACCGGCATGGAATGTACTGATGTCGGTACCTCCAGGGTGTTGCCGAAGCTTGGTTCCATGCCTGCTTCACCAACAGAACTCTCGTCTGGCACCAGTTCACTGTCAGAGAGTGACTGGTCGATCGTTGTGACATCGGCATCATCTGCATCATTGTCATATGCCTCCAGCGAGTCTTCGTGGATCATCGTGCATCGACACATCAGAAGCCCAATCTCAGAGTGAAGGCCTGCAGTGCCGGATGACGCTGCAGTTGCTGCCGTAACCAGTGGTGATGCAATTGGCATCATGGGTCCGTCACCAGGAGACACGAGAGACTCTATACCACTAATGTTACTGTGACGACCAACAGCACAAATTTCAGCATCGAGATCCATTTCATGCGGAGGCACTGGCTGCCTACAATCACACAATTACCATCAGACCATTGACTGTTGGCTGGTTAGCATTTAACAGCATTTTCAACATAATTTACATTATATCATGCTTTAGGATAATAAACCATAACAAAAGTTGATATTTATCACAAGTGCATGACTGAATATGCAACCAGGAATAGCATCTTGGTATGCAACCAGACACTCAGTTCAACTCAGCCTTCTACCCTGAGTGGGATGGGAAATGAGTACCAACCAAGGAGCAGTGCTCTGAGACCGGGTAGGTAACCATAATTCTGGCATTGCACTGATCACATGTCACAGACTTTGTTTTATATCCACCTATGGGCTCAAAGACCTAAGGAAGGAGATAAGCACCCTGCCTACATTTCTCGTACAGTACGGCATCCTTTATCTTTACTTAGAGTTGATTAAGTTAAGTTTTTACGTCCCACCAGATACAAAATAGGTCATTTCAGAGACGTTCTTCCCAGCCAATCTCTTAGCTTAACGTGATGAAAAATGAAAACAAACACAACAAAAACAAACACACATCAGTAACAAAATATACTACAACATAAAATTAACACAAAAAACTAAAGCCAGGTTTGGTCGCCTACTACCACCTTGAAACGGACGGGTCTATTCTGGAAGGAGTAGATATATTAGTCAGGAAGTAAACCAGTAAGGAAGTAAATAAGTAAGAATGAAAGCATAAGGAAAAAAGTAAGGAAGGAAGAAAGTGAGGATGGAAGTTAAGTGAACACACAAACAAATAACTTATATAGTGCCGAAATCAACACATAAATCATGGCGCATTACTGCCCTGGAGTCAGTATGGGGCACCTTTACCTAGAGAGTGAGTTCCATATGGCAGGTGCTGAATAAGGAAACCATGTTTGGCAAAGTCAGCAAAGCATGAAAAGTCAAATGATTTGATTTGATATGACAGTATGATTACAGTGGCGTCAGACAGTGAGTCAATAAACAGCACTGTGCCAATGTGACCGTATTTTTGTATTTTTTTAAATTTCAGAAACGTGGAAACAAAATCTAGTTAATCTTTTCCATTCACTAATTTCACAAAAGACGGTAAACAATTTTTGAGTAGTCCTGCCAACGGACAGAAAAACTGAACAACCTAAGCAGTGATCCTCTGATTCGCTCTCAATGTATGGTGCTATATAAATTTGTAATTGAACTGAATGGAATAGCCGCTGCAAAACTGGCAGCATTAACAGCTACATCCCAACCCTAAATTGGTACACGCTTCCATGCCACGTTTCTGCATGATTGTAAGGGAAAGTCAGGAAATGGAAAGGGAAGGGAAGGGAAAAGGGGAAGGAAAGGGAAAAACAAGTACGTCCGTCTTCGGGACGGCCGTATATCCACATAAGCCGAAGGCGTGTCCCACGCGCTCACCGTCAGTGGTCGGGACTGGCATCTATCGGCAATACTTGCGGCTGTGTGCCAATTTGTCCGATTTTGGGCTTCTGAGGGAGCAAAGTTCCTCAAATGAGAGATTCCCTGCCCAGGACGCCCCGAACCACCGTGCAAAATTTGACACCGCTAGCTTTATCCTCGCCAAAAAATCCGTAACCGTACAAACAAAATAACAAACAAACAGTAAACAATATATCCACACTTTGCCTATCGGCATGTGTGGATAAAAAGGGGAGCGGAATGGGAGGGATGTGGAGAGATGGGAAAGGGTAGGGAAGAAAAGGAGAGGAACAGAAGGACAAACAGAAAACATTATTGGAAACAAAACAGAATTCACAGCTTCACTGTCATGTACAATTACAAAGCGTGCTACTGAACACTCGACAGCGAACCTTGGAGACAGTGCAAGTGGCGACAGAGCTGGCTTCATGTCTTCTTTCTCAGCTGCCATAGCACTTGTGCTGGCAGATGCTTGCAGTGCATCAGCTCTCTTCCGCAGCAGTCGCTCCGCCAACAAGTAGTACGTCGCTGTTATGTGGTCGTAGGCTTTCATCTCCAGAGATCTGCAATAGTGACAAACAATATTCCGACCGCTAGGATATTATCTATCTGATCTATCTGAGCTAATCCTTACAGTCACACATGGATATGTGTCCTACTGATAGCCATAAAATATTTTAAATTTACGGTTTCTACTTACCTGCAGCTTTCACAATCAATATCATCAGTTGACAAAGCTGTTTTTAACCAACGACCTTCACAGGCTGAAAACTTCACCTTGCCAAGGTCAAATGCATACAGCAGAGGCTCAGCTACTTCTACTTGAAGGAGGACCTGAGGGGAACTAGCTAAACCAGGTTTACCTGCAACTAGATGGACTATGACGCCTCAGCGTCGACATGGATGTTTTCGCCACCTTGACAGCCTGCTGTGACCTTGACCTTTGACCCCCAGAATCAAACAAGGTCATCGGTAAGGGCTAATAAATATTCCTGTATGTTCTGTATGGGAAAACATACAGAGATTGCACGGAGATTGCTCAAGCCGTTCATGAGATATCGTGGTAACAATATCTGCTCAGACAAACGGATAAACAAACACGGACGAAAACAGACAACGTCCGGTGGAAAAGGCATAAAGACGGCCGTTAAACGAAGTGGCAGTAACAGTACTAGTCACTGCACTACTACATACTGAATGACGTCTTCTTTGGTAGCAATTTTGCCGTCGACGATGCGCTGGACGATGTGCCAGTGGTCGTCGTCGGTCACCGTCTCTCGACAGATGAGTGGAGTCAGTACGACCTTCGACGCCGCTGCCGCTGCAGCATCATCGAGCATCCACGGGTGGTCGGTGATGTCCGCCAGACTTGCACGCCGGCTTGGATCTCGCACCAGCATCTTCCGAATCATGCTGCAAGGCGACGACCACAGCAATACTCGTGTGCGCGGCCACGTATGGCTTAAGAACATATAGAAATACAGGGCTGCACAAAAAATACCCGGAGCACCGACCGAATGTGCTGTCCGATTTTCAAAGTTCTTTCACAGTCTCACATGTGGTCTGATGTGGCCATAAATTTAGAACAGTCATCACTAAATATCTCATTACATTTGTACCCGGTACATGTTGCTACACTACCTGCACAATGTTTGACACCTTTCTCGCCGACAGTGGCAAACTGTCGATTTTTGTACCACTCTGTATGTTTCCATGACTATAAAACAAACTAGACGGCACTCAGTACAGTGCATACCTGTTTGTGTGGTGTCTTTCTTACCTACTTATTGCACTGTGGTGCGGGCGTGGCACTTCTGCACTTCACCATAAATAATTGGGTTTTCCCACTTCAATTTCACTTCTCGCATCAATCAACCACAGGACTATCTATTAACTATGACTCTAACCATCATTTTCGCAAATTGATTCAACTCTTCCTTGGTCCATAATCTACCGATTTCTAAAATTTCATCAAAATCCGCCGACAACTTTTTGACTTATCATGCTAACAGACAGACAGAAAAACAGGGGTGAATGCATAACATAGTGGCTGACGTAATGACCACGCAGCTCGGCTGACAGACTGTGATCACTCAGGGCTGCGTGTGGACTTACACTGAAATCACTCAAGGTCACTCGACTACACTCCCGCAGGAAATGTGGACTTTCATGCAACATTGCAGTGGATATAATGGTACATTATACTGTCCACATAAATGTAAGGTACTACCAGCGTTCAGCAGTAACTTAATTTCTACGTTGTGTAGTTTGTATGATAAAACGATGCATCTTTATGTGCAATCACCACTTTTCCACATCCATTCCCACCGATATGGGGATCTCCTAATTATCTCTATTCCACGTACGGTGTGAAAAAACTAGACCAACCGAACGACGACTACTGGATGCTGCTCTCTACACACGAGTGTTACAGACAAAAACGGACGGATGGACAGACAGACAACACACGTCGCCACGGCATATAGCGCGCAATGCACGTGCGTCGGGCGCTAATTACAAAATCACAGTAGATTTGTCTCAACAAGAACTAGTGCAGAACTAGAAAGCCTTCATTTAAGGTCACACCGACCACTTTAGCAATAATAACCGTAACTGTGAACGTAAATTTTGACTCACGACCTTGACCTTTTCCACATCCCTTCCCGCCAATAAGGGGATCTTTAGCCAGTCTTCAGGAACCGGCTAAAAGCATACTTAGTTCGCCGCTGTTATGATACGGTCTGACCATAACTTATACCTCCATTGATTTGGCTATCATTTCCCCTTGCATAGTGGTCCTTGCTGTTTAAGCCACTTTAAAAATGTCTCTTGATTGATTGATTGATCTCCTAAATATATCTATTCCACGTACGGTGTGAGAAAACTAGACCACATCCATTCCCGCCACGACCTAGACAGCGTCAAGACGAAAGATCAAGCCAATATCTAGGTCAGCAATCAACTTCAAAAGTTAATATATCTGTCTGGACACACAGACATACACCTGACCGATTGTTCTACCTGGACCACTAAATTCGTCGGCAAACAAACAGTCAGTTCGGGGAAGCAGGCACTGCAATTGGACGTACGTACGGTACTGGTTAATGACACCGGTACAGGACTACTGGCAATTCTACTTTTTGGGTTTTGTTACTGGTCCGCCTAATGGGCCAGTATTGTTTTGCTGACTGGCGTCTGTCTGACATCGTCGTCTGTAACGCTGCCGGCGGGCGGGCCGGCCGGCCGTCGGGCGCGTGGACGGTCGGCGCACCGGCCATCGGGCGCGTGGGCAGTCGGGCGGCCGACACTGCACGGCGGGCCAGTACGGTTACGTCCCGTTAGGGCGACACCTTGTTTCATTAGCTTTGCTATCCATGCTCAGTCCGCTACAGAAATCTCTGTAAAGTTACTTATAATGCCAAAGATGGGTTTTATTCAGGCCGAATAAAACACGAGACATGCACTCAGCAGCGTCGAAGCTCTGACGACGGAATTAGAACACTGCGAGCACTTGGCCACTGCCGAGCCTCGAGGCAACGAGGTTCAGCAGCTGCAGCGACGGCCTGGCTGCCCGGCCGGGGCCTGCGGCGACGACGAGTAATGACCGTATGACGTCACGTCGCCAATCACGACCACCCAAGACGCCGCGTGAGTCACATGGCAAAATGTCATACGGCGGCCTTGCGGCCGACGCAATACGTCGGGCGGGCATCGGGTGCCAATTACGGGGACACCCACCACATCACAGAGCGGGCGAAAAGGATGTGACTCCCCTTCCGCAATCCGCCTGGAGCCAGCTGGGGATGCAGAAAAAAACGGAAAGGATGAGGCCAGTAATGTGATGTTTCTATGGCTGAAGTTAATAGCCTTCACTTTCCATTCAGCGCTTTGAAACTGTTAGCTGAACAGGGCGTCCGTCCAGATCTACACAACAGGAAATTTATATAATGCAATGCAGTCATGACATATTAGTAACTTATTCCAACTTTCCCTAATTTGAGGCGAAGTATTCAGCTCTGAGGATTCAGATGATGATTAAACAGTTTAAAGCCGCATCGCAGTGCATAGATGCGGCCTGTTGCTACAGATGTCGCACGTAACGTGGTCTGTGACTGTGTGTTAGGCACACGCATGGTGAGCAGTGAAAGACCGGATGAACCGATCGAGATGCCGTTTATGGGCTGAATTACGTGTACGTCGGTCAAAGAAACCATGAACAGGGGGTCCAGATCGCCTTACGGGGAGGGGCACCTTTGAGGCGACCTTGTAACGTACCTACGCATGGCGAATGTGCCCGCCCATCGCACGCGGCGGACGAATACATTTGCGCGCGTACGAATACATTCGCCGACACGAGGGGTTACCGACGCAGACGGTGATTTGGCCTGTTGCCAAATCAATTCAGACACTAGTTGTCAAAACTAAGCAAAATTAACCGATAAATTAATGGCTTAACAAGGCATCATATTGATTTATACTTCATCCACTAATCTAGTTTTCTTTAACAATTTTTACCAGTAAACTCTGTACGTTACTGACTGTTTTTATTAGTGTTTTAGCGCGTATTATGTATCTAGTCGGACTTCTGTAATGCACCTATGCACCTTGAAACAGGCTCACGATAAATGCAGCTATGATAATGATATACGATATGATACGTATTTTCAGTAGCAGTCAGCTCGGTTGGTGAGGAGAGCCGCAATTTACCCACACCAATCCGAGAGTGACATATTCAGAATTACAAGGTGGCCACCTCTCCCTTATAAAATTCGTCATATTTGATTCACGTCTGTCCGCTGAATAAGACAAATTTATCACAATTTTCTCATTTCTCAGTTATTTTTCCAAGCAGACCACCACGACGCCAACTAACTACGCCAGTGCCCTGAAAATATGACAGCATATGTACGAATTTCTCCCACGTACCAAGACTCCAAGAGCCCAGACCACACACAGAGCGGGCGTGGCGCCTGCATCAAGGTCTAGGCAGCCGCGTTAAGTGCGTTTCCCAAGACAGTAGGGGTACAGCTACTGATCTTCGACTCAGTGTTACTTTAGTTTTGAATATCTCAAGTTTCGGTTATAGGTATGATAAAACTTCAGTTTTTAGCGGACGTGAACTCGCGTTAACGTTCGCTACTTGCCATCGCGATTCCGTCTGTTGTCTGTTGTCTGTCTGTTGTCTGTGACGTTGGTGCACCCTACTCAGGCGGTTGAACTTTTCGGCAATTTTTTTCACCATACGATAGCCCAGGGACTCTACTTCTCTGGTGCCAAAAATAGTTGGTGGGGGACGCCCCTTTCCCCTCTAAAATTTTCGTTCAAAGTGACCGACACCCCTTTCGAATAGCGAAATTTCGACCAATATCGGCTCATAGCGCCTCAACCGTGTTAGCTAGCAAAAAAAGTTCAATTATCACCTATAGGAAGTCG
>Ga0209363_1001441_pt1 | contig 11411 bp, 6 predicted proteins | sample WorMetexBAHAMAS3_FD_187385 | JGI IMG/M metagenome (GOLD analysis project Ga0209363, IMG submission 187385) | Marine gutless worms symbiont microbial communities from Max Planck institute for Marine Microbiology, Germany - Inanidrilus exumae... | ecosystem: Host-associated > Annelida > Digestive... | reverse complement strand
CCTAGAAAGCGTGCCACGTGTTGAGCCACCCACGTTGATCATTTCCATCAAGTTTGAAGTTGATATGACTACCCATCGCCGAGTCACAGCGTTTTTAGCGCGGATACGTCACGTGATTTTGCGACCTTGACCTTTGACCTTTTAACCTTGGACAGTGGTCAAACATGGCAGGTCACGTGGGCAACCCCTCCACCAAGTTTGAAGATCCTACGCCTATCTGTTCTTCACTTACGAGTAATGATGTCCGCCGTAGGCTACCGTTAGCAATGCGTTTGGAGCCACTGCGCATGCGCCGTATCACGTGACGTGTGCGTAGGGGCAAATTTTTCCCAAATATTTGAAATCCCTGACCCCGATTTGTCTATTCACTATGCAACCACCACGGCTCTACGATCAAGGTAAATTGAGTTATCTGCCAAAATAATGTACGGCCCTGTGTTAAAGGCGAACGCGATGTCTGCGCATGCGCCAAATTACGTGACCTGTTAGTATGGGGTCGAAAAAAATTACATTTTTGGAATCTCCGACCCAGATATGCCTATTCACTATACAACTTTTATGGAGCTACGACAACGATTAAGGGTCGTTTATATAGTACATGTCCGATGTTAAAGGCGTTTTCGAGCGAAAATTTGTCCCACAAATGGCGGTTTTTGGAGCAAAAGGGGTTAAAGCTTAACTTTTGGTTTTGCGACCCCAAAAAGGCACATCCTTGTGCGGAACCGCGTCTTTTGACGTATTTTGCGATTTGATGAACCCCCCCCAAAAAAAAACAAACGAACAAATAGCCGAGTAAACAATACTGCGCGAAATCGCGCATTCGCAGAAACGAAACCCCTTATCTGATCTGGATGAAATTTTGCACGATGGTAGATATCCACGACGTAATCACGTACGTAAATTTTGGTGACGATCTGTTAAAGGGTTTAGAGGTGGCGGGGGGTCACATTGTGGCTTTTCCCATTGACTTTGATCGTCGTCCTTACAACACTGTGTGATACTAGTATTAATACTAATGCTGTTGTAGTGGTTTGAACCGTTCCTCACTAAGGCATTCAAGATGTGCTAGTGATGGTGAGTTAGCAATCTAACTTTAGTAATAGTTTGAACATATTAAAAAATTCAGATCATAAATGAGGAAATGCTATCCTTTGTCTAACTGACTAAGTGTTACCGATGAGTGTTGTAAAAAAATGTTAAGTAATTTTTATTGCTGGTTATTATATGTGCAATATATCTTTTTAATGGCTTTTTAGCGAACGTGAACTCATGTTCGCTATATGCTATCGCCGTTCCGTCTGTCTGTCTGTCTGTCGTCTGTCGTCTGCAACGTTCCTGCACCCTAATCAGCCGGTTACAATTTTCGGCAATTTTTTTCGCCTTCTGGTACCCTGGCCACCCGTTGACATTCACTGAAAAATTTACGGAGATACTCCCTGGGGAACCCCTCCGTCGGGCATTTAAACGCAAGAGGGGTAGCCAAATATAGCGATTTTTACCCGCGTCTGTTCGTATCTCTATGTGTCACACGCCGGTATTGTATCAAAACGGCTAAACGTAGGATCACGCAAACAACACCACGTGATAGACCAGGGAGTCTGGTTTTTTGACGCCAAAATTCGTTGGTGTACGACCCCCTTTCCGCCTGAAATTTGCGCTCAAAGTGACCCACTCAAGCAGTTTCAAACACCACAATTTCGACCAATATCCGCTTATTCGCCTCAGCCGTGAGAGCTAGCGAAAAAAGTTCAAGCACTAGTAGGAAGCCATAGATGAACCGTGTACGTTACCCCTAAGTCCACCAAAGGGCGGCACAAAACGCGATTTTGCTGTTTTTGCCAGCAAAATTCAACTTCTGTCGAAAAAAAGTCTGCTGCAAAGTTACTTTGTGTGAAAACTTTTAGCGGCAAAGTTGTAGCTACATCATTTCTCTATCGGTCCATAGATCGATTGAGGGCGACGTCCTCATCTGCCAAAAATTTGCGATCAAAGTGACCCACCCCTTTAGAAAACGCCGATTTCGACAGATTTCGCTTAATAGTGCCGCAGCCGTCAGAGATATCAAAAAAATTTAGTTAATTATCGCTAATAGGAAGTCGACAATGCGCTTTCCATCGTAACGCATAGATGAACCCTATGCGTTACTCCTAAGTCCCCCAAAGCGTGGTTCAAAACGAGAATTTTTACATTTGGCGATGCCCTTTATTTCTTCGTTTCAGTTAATCGTAGACATTTCAGATTTAATATGTGGGTTGAACATAGCAAGTCCCAGCTTACGGATGACAAAACGTCCCTGAAATGGGCGTGGCACGTCACTTCACCCATTTAAAACTTTTAGTCCTCCTAAGATATCTCTGGAACATCTTAAGCTAGGGACTTCAAATTTTGTGTACATGTTGATCATAGCAAGTCCCCGCCTACGGACGACAAATAGTCCCTGAAAGGGGCGTGGTCATTGTCACGTGACCTCTTTAGTTTTTGAAAATAAGCGACAATGTCTCTAAAACTGTACGAGATAGCTTCATAGTTTCTATTAAATTCAAATATGAAGTTCAAGTAGTATGCACTCTATCAAATGGTTGTGTTGCCGTTGACCTTGGGTGACACCTAACCACCTTAAACCACCTCAATTTCTGCATTTTGCGTTGCCTTATTCATCTTCGTAATTGGTGATCGCACAGAGACTCCAAATTTGATGTACAGGTTAAATGTGCAAGTCTCAGCCTGCGGACGACAAGCTGTCCCCAATAGAAGTCATTAAAATTTCAGGGGCTCCAATCATATCACTGTGAGCGGCTGCACCTAAAGTCGTCAAATTTTGTACACAGATAAGCCATATTAATTCTAGTATCAGGATGACATACCACCAACGAAAGGGCGTGCTTATGGTCACGTGACTGTTTTAACATTTTGCCGTTAGTCGTGATGTAGCGCGTCGCGGTGGTTTGTCAGCGACAGCTGAGCTACTTGTTACATTTGGCGTTGCCCTTCATTTCTTCGTTGCAGGTAATCGTAGACATTTCAAAGTTAATATGTGGGTTGAACATAGCAAGTCCCAGCCTGCAGATGACAAACCGTCCCTAAAGTGGGCGTGGCCTCGTCAACTGACCCATTTTAAATTTTTAGTCCCCTTAAGATATCTCTGGAATGGCTTAAGCTAGAGACTTCAAATTTGGTGTACATGTTGATCATTGCAAGTCCCAGCCTACGGACGACAAATTGTCCCTGAAAGGGGCGTGGTCATTGTCACGTGACCTTTTTAATTTTCGAAACATAAGCGATAATATCTCGAAAACGGTACGAGATAGCCTCATAGTTTATATTAAATTTGAATAGGAAGTCGTATACGCTCTATCGAATGGTTCTATTGCCGATGAACGTGGGTGACCCCTAAGCACATTAAACCACTGCAATTTCTAAATTTTGCATTGCTTTATGCATCTTCGTAATTGGTGAACTGATCGCAAGAACTACAAATTTGATGTACAGGTTGAATGTGCAAGTCACAGCCTACGGATGACAAACTGTGCCTGATAATGGCGTGGTCAGGTCGTGTGACCCATTACAAAATTTTGGGGATTTCAATCGTATCACTGGAACGGCTAAACCTAAAGTCGTCAAATTTTGTACACTAGTAAGATATATCAATTCTAGCAACAATATGACATATCGCCAACAAAAGGGTGTGGTTATGGTCACGTGAATGTTTTAAAATTTTGCCGTTTGTCGTGATGCAGCGCGTCGCGCGGGTTTGTCAGCAACAGCTGAGCTACTTGTTGACATTTGGAATGCTATAACTCTAAAACGGTGCAAGATAGAAGGTAAGTTAGTATTAATCACTAAAAAGTCGTATATGGGCGTTCGACTGGTACCGAAATTGGTTCCTTGAATGACCTTGAACGGAGAAATGGCTTTTATTTTGCCTTTATTGCCGAATTTGGTAATTTCAGACGCGTATTGCGTAAACGTGGTTGACAAAGCCATAACTATGGACAATTTACGATTACTATGTCTAGTAGTAAACGTCTGCAGAGGGACCGCGCGACGCCCACTATATAAATATTCTATAACTGCATGGTGGAAATTCTGTAGCAGATTCATAAATTCAAGACTTAATGCCCAGTACGTGCCTAGCTATCGTCTAATTTGTTAAACGAAGTAGGTTCTCTTTTTTGGTATTTGAAGTACGTGTGCGATATCGTCGTAGAAACGTTCACGTTCGCTATCTCATCTCCTGACGAGTTCTTGTTATCTGTGGCTGATGCAGATATCACGATGGATGTACCGTTGCTGTCACCACTTAAGAACAGATTGCATAAAGCACTTGAGATTGGTCGCTACAACGAAGCCAGTGAACTGATAGAATCATGTGGAGAAGAAGACTTAATGAAGTGCTATGAGAACTATAAGGGCTACTCACCTCCATCATACAAGTCATGCTTGCACATCATCGCTGGTTTAGAGGATGAAGAGCAAGCAGTTCAACTGTGTCAAAAATTTCTTAGTAAGATAACAGCAGCAAGCAACATATACAAATTGTTAACTGCAACAGTAGTGGAAGAATTAGACACTGAGAAATTCCGTGCACGCGTTGCAGCCATTCACATTGCAGCATACCACGGTAACACAGGAATTGTGAGATTGTTGTGCGAAAACTATGGAGTTGATGTTAACTGTAGCACAAGTGAAACGCTTGACAAACAACCAATGAGACGCATCACACCGTTGTGCTGGGCGGCAATGAACGGTCACATAGAAGTAGTGAAGTGGCTGATAGATGAGATAGGTGATGTGAATGCAATCTGTACTAACAACGGTGATACGCCTTTGCATTCCGCTTGCCACGATGGATATTCAGAACTAGTGAAATGGTTGCTAGCTAAGCAAGCTGATGTCAATGCAAAAAGCCACACGGGTGCCACACCTTTGTTTATTGCTGCTGGGGAGGGACATGTTGAAGTAGTGAAACTGTTGTTGGACAAAAAAGCTGACGTGAATGCAAGTACAATGACGGGCATTACACCTTTGCATATTGTTGCTAAGTGTGGACATGTTGAAGTAGTGAAACTGTTCTTGGACAACGAAGCTGACGTGAATGCAAGTGGAAAAATGGGTGTCACACCTCTGCATGTTGCTGCTCGCTGTGGACACGTAGAAGTAGTCAAGCTATTGCTGGACTGCACAGCTAACGTTAATGCAAGTCGTACTGATGATGGTGTCACACCTCTGTTTGTTGCTGCTGAGAAGAGCCATGTGGAAGTAGTGAAACTGTTGCTCGACAATAAAGCTGACGTGAATGTAAGCTGTACTGATGACTGTGTCACACCTCTGTATATTGCTGCTCTCTTTGGGCATGTGGAAGTAGTGAGACGGTTGCTGGACAAGAAAGCTGACGTAAACATACGTTGTACTGATGATGGTGTCACACCTCTGTTTATTGCTGCTATGAATGGACATGTGAAAGTAGTTGAACTGTTGTTGGCCAACAAAGCTGATGTGAATGCAAGTCGTACGGATGTCGGTGCCACACCTCTGCATGCTGCTGCTGAGCTTGGACATGAGGAAGTAGTGAAACTGTTGTTGGACAGCAATGCGGATGTGAATGCAAGTCGTACGGATATCGGTGTCACATCTCTGTATGCTGCTGCTCACTTTGGACATGTGGAAGTAGTGAAACTGTTGTTGGCCAACAAAGCTGACGTGAATGCAAGTCGTTCTGATAGCGGTGCTACACCTCTGTATGCGGCTGCTCAGCGGGGATACGTGGATGTAGTGAAACTGCTGTTAGACAACGAAGCTGACGTGAATGCAAGTCGTACTGTTGATGGTGCCACATCTCTGTATGCTGCTGTTCGCATTGGACATGTTAGCATAGTGAAAATGTTGTTGGACAACAGAGCTGACAAGAGTGCCAGATGTCACAATGGTGACAGGCCATTGGAAGTTGCAAAACGTAGTAAGCATTCAGAAATTGTAGAACTTCTTCAGTAACTTTTGAATAGTTACTGATAAAATGGAGTTAAAACGTTGAAGGAGCACACTGATCCACTGGAATAAAAAATGAGACTCAAGCTGGTCGCCTGAACATTTCGAGATTTTTCGCCCCAGATCACTGAGAAAGCGATCCGTGGATTCGTCCATTAGCGCGTTTCACTACTTCCACTAGTCCATTGGAATTTGTTCTGCAGTTACAAATGTGGCACTTCATTGTGTAGTTCCAGTAACAGATACTTCGTTATTTGTATTTGATGCTTAAGACAAGAGAAATTAATGTTGGCATTATTATAACATCACACCAGTTCTTTAGTGCACAGGAAGGATATATACATTGTACAATCGTAACTTGGTTAATAGAGATACGCATGAGTTCCAGATTCCATAGTGAAGGGCTTTCATACATGTGCGTGCCAGTTCAATTTTTATTTGGGAATATTGATCGTTGCCACCACTCGAGTCAACACAGGAACCAAGATGCACAACGGAATCCACAACATCAGCCTGATTGCTGAGAATGGAAACTGTTGCAGGTACACTGCTGATGGTACTGGAAGCCTGGTTTTGGTCCAATTAACTTCCAAGCCTAGGTCTTAGGACTCTAGCAAGAATATGGATTTGGAGCATCTTAGACATGATAGCCACGCCATCAGCAAAGTCCAGATCGGTAAAACCTCCTTTTCCAGTGTGAGGCCGACATAGAAACGATGAGTGGTGCGCTCCATGATCCAGTCAGTTGGCTTGAGAAACATATCCGCGACTACAACAAAGCCTTGCCGTGATGTCGAACCGGTCTGACGTTTGGCCATAAACTCGGACACAACTGACCACTTACTACGTGAAAAGCAGTTAAACTTCAACTGTAGTTACTTACTGCAAAAACTAATACAACTGTTTAGTAAGTAGTTAAACTGGATGAAACTGTCATGTCCGGACATCACCTTTTAAACTAAATATAAATGTAAAAAAATGTCGTTTTACAACAGCGTGTATAATTTTATACTTTTAACGGTCGGAACGATCAAAAAGGTCGAATTGCATCACTGTGCCAAAGTTGGTCAAAATCGCTTGAACCGTGGCCGAGATATGGTGATTTTTTAATTTTTCAAGGTATCTTCGGCCACCTTCTTTGATTTTTGGAATTTCAAATTTTAACGTTCGGAACGGTCAAAAGCGTCGAACGTGCCATCATGCGTAATTTTGTCGAACTCGCTAGAACTGCAGTCCAGATATCGCGATTTTTTGAATTTTTAAAGGCGGCCGCCGCCATCTTGGATTTTAAAAATTTCAAATCTTAAAGGGTCGGACACGCCAAGGAGGTCGAACTGCTTGTACCAAATTTCGTCGAAATCACTGGAACCGAGGCCAAAATTTGAGTTTCAATATCATGCGAGTTTGGTTTGAAAATGCCTATTCACGCCTTTTTAGGGGGTTTTGGGGGCACATTTCCCCCGAGTGATGTCACTTATCGTTTTAACCCCAATAAGGGCCGTCTTTAAGTTAAAACACGTTATTTGAGCCATAATCGCGAATATCGGTCGCGCGGTTCAAGCTGGACGTTGGAACGAGAAAAAAAAGGCAAAACAGGAAAAAAGTCACAAAAGGGTTATATTTCACATATTTATGGAGAAGCCCTCCGTGAAGCGATTTACATGAAAAATGTTTAGTGGGTGATGTTCTCGACGTAATCACGTGTGCCAAGTTTTGAAATGAAATTTTTAGTGGTTACGATTTTACACGGATCGAATTTTCCATTTTCCTATTGATTTTGAATGGGCCTTACAACAGTGCAGCGCTACTGCGCTGCCTGTGATGATTTTTGTCCTAGATATTTAGCATGCTGGTTGATATCGACCCCATCTAGTCCAAGTTTGAAGGTCAGTGTAGTAGGTCAAAGTTCACATTCACAGGATGAACAGTGTTCTTTTTCCAGTTATCGTGAAGTCAATGTTGCAGGGTCATTTATTTCTGTTGCCGAACATCTGAATGAAGTTCTAGTTAAAGTTAGCCCCGACTAACAGTCTTGAACAGTTTAAACGGTTGCTCAAGACCCATCTGTTTGGTGTTTGAGACCGCTGCGCTTTGTGACGCTTTAGTTAGGAGCGCCGTGTATAAATAATCTTACTTACTTACTTACTTTACTTACTAAATACAGCTGGAATAGGTAAAATTGGCAATTTCCGACTAATATCTCAGGGAAGTAATTATTTGTGATCTGTTAAACAATACGATTTCTATTGACATTGAGTGACTTCTAACTACTTGCATTATAATATTTCAATGTTCATAACGCATAAAAATGAATATCTCAAATGTGGAACGTAGGCTGCAAGTCCTAGCTTATCGTTGACAAACCAGTATCCCTGTTTAATTTTAGCACCCTTGTCCCATGCTTTGGAACAAAATTGAAACTGCGCACTTTAATTTGGTTTACATGCAGAGATAGAAGAGTCATAAGATAGTAGGCTATACATATTGATCAATATTGCTAACTAGTGTTTTTATTTTTAAAAAATACTGGGACATTTAATAAGCAGCTGATGAGGCACCTAAATGAAAATATTTTACTCTTTATTTTGTTGCGTGGTGGCTCTGCGGTATGGCGTTGGATCTGTGATTGACAGGTCACGGGTTCAATTTTCAACTGGTCCGCTTTTAGCTAAAATAGGTCAACTCAGCCTTGCATCTCTCCCGGGTTGCAAAATGGAGTAAGCTTATCAGCTTCGGTTGGCGGCGGGATTTTCATTTCTGCCGAGTGGCAGGTTACACTGTGTGATCCCATAATGGCATGTATGTCAGTTTCTCATAGTGGTGATGCTAAGTTGTTGCTAACTGCATTACACTGTTTACTTACTTATTTACTTTATGATTGCTAGTTTGGATTTTGTAAGCATTATTTCTGAACCTGTTTTGCTCTGCCTGAAGCTGTTCACGCTACAGACGTCTGGACAGTCATGAAATGGATCTGGGAATTTATTTGATCTTAACAAGCTTTTGATAGCATTGACTGTGAAATCTAATTATACACTGTCATGTTGTGTTTACAGTTAAGATGTTTATGGAAATATGTATTATCTTACTAGCAGAGAACAGTTTATTTCAATGTTACACAGTGTCTCAGATAATTACTATAAAATGTGTCAGTGCCGCGTTACGTTTCTCAGGTTTGGGTCATTTGCTGTTCTTGATGTATATGAACAGTGTTCATAATATCAGCTGTAATTTTGACATCAAGCTGTTTGCAAATGGCATTAATGTATTCATTCACAGAAATATTGTAGAAGTTGTTTCTAATGCTAACACTGCTCTTTAGCTGTTGTGTAACTGCTTACGCACTCGTACGTTGCACGTGATTTTATCTGTTACAGTGTATTTGGACATGTGAATAGTAAATCCATGAACATCTGCATTAAACTAAAATAATGACACACTGTCATTGTAAATAAACTTGATATCAATCAAGACTGCTGAAACGTTAAGTAGATACAGAATGCATTTGCAGTAAATTAATTACATTTGTTACCATTTTATAGCGCGACGTTATGCTAGCGCGGTATATGCTGCCGTCGTGTGTCTCTGTCTGTCTGTTTGTCTGACAACGCCATACGATAGTCCGGGATATCTTTTTTTGCTGCTGCCAAAGATTTCTGCGAAATTCCAACGGAGTCGCACACCCCAAGTTGGGGCACCAAATAGAGGTGGGGTAGGTTAAAAATTGGCGATTTTTGACCAGTGTCTCGCTACATCTCAAAAATGGTGCAAGACAGGGTCATAGTTACTATGGAAAGCTAACAGGAACTCGTACGCGTGGCGCTATCTCCATTGGCCTTGGGTTACCCTTAACTATTCAAAACCACTTTATTTTGGAGAGGCCTACTTTGTATCGCCTTTCATATCCTCGTTGTTAATGAAGATAAAGATTTCAAATTTAGTAGGCAGGTTGATCGTAGCAAACCCTAGCTCACGGATGACAAACAATCCCTGACAAAGGCGTGGTCAGGTCACGTGGCCAATTTAATTTTTTTGTGGGACACCAACAATATCTCTGGAGTGGCTAAAGCTAGAGTCGTCTAATGTTGTTTACAGGTATGCTATATCAAGTCCTAGCCTACGGATGACAAACCATCACCCTTAACAGGGGCGTAGTCAGGTTAAGTGACTCATTTTTACCCGCGCATCGCTAGCAATGCTCGGATATTAGCCGTCATGTTTTTGCCAGTAAAATCAAACGTCTGTCGAAAAACGTCTGCTACAAAGTTTCGTTGTGTAAAAACTTCCAGCAGCAAAGTTGTAGCTACATCATTCCTCTATCTAACGGTCCACAGACGGATTGCGGGCGACGTCCCCATCTACCTGAAATTTTCGTTCAAAGTGACCCACCCCCGTCGAAAAACGCCGATTTCGGCAGATTTCGCTTAATAGTGCCGCGGTCGTGAGAGCTAGCGAGAAAAGTTCAATTATCGCTAATAGGAAGTCTACAATACGCTTTCCATCGAGCCATAGAGGAACCCTCTGCGTTACTTTTAAGTCCCCAATGGGTGGCTCAAACGAGAATTTTTACATTTTTTGGCGTTGCCTTCCATTTCTTCATTGCAGGTAATCGTAGACACTTCAAATTTGGTATGTGGGTTGGACAAATCACGGCTTGTACGGTAGCACAAGCTGTTGTAAAAGCGAATAGCCAAAGTAATGGGAAAGGCCAAATTTCGACCCCCTGGGGCTCCGAAACCCCTGAACGGATTTTGATGAAACTTGGAATATATAACCAGGTCGCGGGTTTGCCCACACATGCAAATCCATGTGGCGCTGCGACAACGTGGGTGGTCTGGGCGAACACGTGAAAAACGCCTGTTATGGTTTCTTAGGTATACCTTTTAAAATTTTTTTTGCTTTATTCTTCGGCTCTGAGCCCTCACACGTGGACAGATTTTGACGATCTATACGTCGTACGACGTGTTTCCGCCCTAGGATGTGCCCTTTTGGGGTCTCGTTCATACTGCTCCCCATTTTGGGGGTAAAATCCCCCAAAAACCCTTTTTTTGGGGGCGTGAATAGGCATTTTCAAGCTTAACGTGCAAAATATTAAAATTTGCATACTATCGAAATTACTGCACCGATTGCAACCAAATTTTGCACAGTAACAAAGACCACCAAATACACTTCGTGGGTGGTCCCAACACGCGTAAAACAAATCAAGATGGCGGACGGCCGCCATCTTGAAAAATCGAAAATCGGCTATATCTCCGGAACGTTTTGACCGATCTTCGCGAAATGATGACGCATATTGGGCATTCGAACTGGATCGGTAGTTAAAATTTCCTACTACTTTTGAAAATCCAATATGGCGGACGAACACCATTTTGAAAAATGGAAAATCGGCCATAGAACAATATACATACATACATATAATATAATAT
>Ga0209363_1001440_pt1 | contig 11412 bp, 12 predicted proteins | sample WorMetexBAHAMAS3_FD_187385 | JGI IMG/M metagenome (GOLD analysis project Ga0209363, IMG submission 187385) | Marine gutless worms symbiont microbial communities from Max Planck institute for Marine Microbiology, Germany - Inanidrilus exumae... | ecosystem: Host-associated > Annelida > Digestive... | reverse complement strand
GTTCATGAGCCTGCAAAACGGGTGCACCGATCGAGATGCCGTTTGGGGGGCTGACTCATGTGAGCCCAAGGAACCATTCATTAGATGGGGGTCACGTTCGGACGAATCTATTCTTCGCCACACGGGTTGACAAAATGGCGATGTGACTTTCAGTCATAATACTTTGATTACTTGTTTTTATTGGAATTAGACCACAGAGGTCCAAACTAAGAAAACATTAAAAACATGATAAAGAACAGATAGTAAGCGAAAAGCTCACATTATTAATTGAAATACAAAATGCGTAAAATTAAAACTTCAAGGTACAGGATGTCACAAGCGAGTCATATCATCAGAATCATTCACAAAACTAAGACTGTAGTCACGCGTCACGCAGTAGGGCGTTGAAACCATAATATAACTCATTCGTAATGACTGTTACAGTGAGTTATTTTGGATAAGAAACGACACATTTCAACAGTTAAAATAACACAAAGCAGGTAGCTTTTCATTATACAATAAACTCAAACATTTTAACGACAATCTGCTCGTTCGGACATTTGTTTATTCTTTATGTTCTTACAGCTAAATCGAAAAGAGTTTAGTCGTTTAATCGTTATTGATAAACTATATGATCGTTCTGTGATATGATGTCGTCATATAGCGTATTATACCGTACGTCTATTTAATGAATTAACTCCATTTAAAATGTTTTATCTATCTACATAAAACACAAGCTGATTGTAATAGTTTATCTGGCGGTATCACACACGACCGCGCGGCGAACGACAGGCCTGCAGTACGTTTGCTGTGTGATTTTCAGTTTGACGCTGACTACGACGAATTCGTCGAACAGTGCGAACTTCTCCAGATAATGAAGCAACAGTTCGTGACGTCACGCTTCCGTCGCAATCTATCGGTATCCGGGACGTTTCTGATGGCTATTATCATGCCATATTATGTCATAACACCGCCAATATCGCTGCGTAACGATTGAGAAAAAATTACCTACGATCTGCCGCCACAGATCCTTTCAAACGTGTCCACACGCGACATCAAACCAACTCATCAGTTGTTGAGTGGCAGACAACAGGCCTAGTTTTCATTGCTAAACATATTCTGGAGCTTCTGCCTGTATCCAGTCACTCACTAGGCCTACACGCTTAGCAGCAACTGCTAGCCCCTGGGAATCTTGCATGAAATACAGCAGGAGAACACACTGCTGTTAATTTCTGGGCTCTGTGAAGATTTTTATTTTGCAATTTTCACCTTATTTGCAAAGTGTAAGAGACCGTAGTTCGTCGCAATTGTCGTAAAATATTTCAGCCTATCGTCACGCTATAAAACACAGATTATTTAACTTAATATTCGATGTCGAATCTACAGATCTCAATGACGCATTTTGCTCTCAATTGTCTCCGCCAAACGTAAGTACATGTAGGTAGCAGACAGATGATGTGCTGATGTAGATTGCGCAGTCGCTGGAGCTGTTGGCCAAGTTCGACTCGATGCCGGGCCTCAACATCGACTTGAGCGTGAAGTACAAGCAGATCCTCAAGGCGTTCCAGACAGAGATCCAGACGGTCGCCGCCATCTACGAGAAGAACAAACACGACCCGGAGATTCTGCGCAACATCTCGCCTGTCGCCGGCCGTATCGGCTGGGTGCGCCAGCTCTACAGACGCATAGAAGCACCAATGATGGTCTTTAGTAAGATGTCCAACATTCTCAAGGTCAGCTGTATCTCTTGCACTACCAACGACAGACGGTATAACGTCGTCTACTTAGTATATGAATTCGACAGCTTAAGTAGTATATCAACAGAAAGTTCAAGATAGAATGAAGATGGCATTGACATTACATACGTTTTGGAGACATCGTCTCAAAGGAAAAAGTAATAATCTCACGCTTCACTTCTGCGGGGGTAAAATAAAGGCCAGAACACTTCAGATGCCTTCTGTGGATTGACATAATGTGGCGGATGGTCTCAAACACCGCAGGTTTACTCGATACATCACACATTTGTTTATTTACCAACCATATCTGCTTGTGCATCCCTGATTTGTGGCTGCTAGTAAAAACGGGATAGAACGTTAGTAATGATGAGACTGATCATCGAACAGCTAGAACGACGTCGGACTTCTGTTCAGCAGCGCACTTGCAACGCTCACGTTCAAGCTGATTGCTCTATGAACGTGTCGACACTTAACGTTTTAGCCGTTGATCCAGTGTGTTGTATTGTTTGATTCATTTCAGACTGACATTGGCAAACAAGTCGTGCGAAACTACAACAAAGTTGCAGGAACGCTAGTTGAGTACGAGGTATGATGTAGTGACTCGGCGAATCGTTAGCGTTTTCGTTTTTACAAAAAAGGTTTTTTTGTTATCGCAACTGAGCTATTCGCAACTGCCACTAACACCATCAACTTACTGACGCACTGACCAGATGAGTGCATTTACATCTAGAAAAAGCCATCACTGACAAACGTGCAAAGACCAACGCCGGTTGACTCGTGACCTTGACCTTTGACCTTCTGACCCCAAAATAAATGGGTCTCATCGTATAACATTTTGTATGTCAAGTCTGGTGATCCTAGCTCCATCGGTTTTGAGATATCGTGCGTAAAAACGGACAGACTAACGGCAATGAAAGCCCTACCCGACGACTGCTGTCGGCGTGGGTAAAATTCTTTCATTTTAGCTGATATTTGTAACTACATTTATCAGCGAAGCAAAAAGCAGTTCACACGTTCATTCTCGTTATAGTTCCGTTGTTGTTACTCACGTTATTTTTGTTATCGTTATAGTTGTCGCTGGCGGTTCAACGATGCTATAATGCTACTACTGCTGCTGATGATGATGACGATGGAGGAGGTTATGATGACGTGAACGTTGACGTCATGTGGTGCTGGTTGCAGCTGATATACTTCCGCACGTGGCTGGCTACAGTTCCGTCAACGCTGTCCGGCCTCAACGCGTCGTTGCTGGTCCGCGACGCTAAAACCAAGCGCCTGCGAGTCAACTACGACCCACGCATCAGAGAAATGCTACACGAGGCCGAGTATTTGATGAAGCTCAACCTCGACATCGGGTCACTGGCTCTCAACTTGTGCATGGACGAGGATCGACTGAAAACCACCAACGACCAGTCAGTTCTTCGTCGTCGTCATTGACAGTCTCGTTGTCACTGTGCGCCTATGACGAGGTGGCGGGAAAAGGTCGAAGTTCAGCATTTTCGACGTAATGTTTGACGGACAGAGAAACAGACAGCATGTATCGCGCTTGCATGCAATGTCGCGCGGTAGATAAGAAGGAAATTAAATACAAAGTGAATTTATGCAACATTATGTGCTTGCATATATATGAATACCGCGGCAGGTTACGCGCGGCTGTCTGTATAGGTTAAATGACTTACTGAAGAGCTACGATCGTCTGGAGGACGTGATTCCTCTGTGCCTGCTTCCCGTCTTCAAGCCGTACCTGAAACGAGCCGAGCGCGTACTTCAGCCTGCTGTCACGACTCACGGCTGGACTGCCCTCGTCATTGACGAATGTACGTTACAATCACTCCTCCACTGTCAATTATCTCGTTACCCGCACCACTTTCCTACTTTCTCCCCTTCTCAGTTGTCCCTTTGGGAATCAGCTAGGTGTCTGGTGGGGCGCTTAGGCTTCCCCGGTGTCGTCTGTGTCGAAGCTCTCGTGGCCGAAATGGATTTTAGTGCATTTTCCACCATATAACGCTTCTGCTGACAAAATATTACTGAAACAACCGCTGGTCTGGCTGATTGAGTGCCACATCCAAACCAGGTGATGCCGGAGCCCAGAACGGATATGGCGGATCTCAGACTCACTCAGCACACTTTAACTCTTGATCAAGACGTTCAGCGACGTTTCACATCAGACGTGGTTAATTTACGCGTTTTTGGCTTATTAGTCACGCTGACGATAGTCGCGAGGTAGGGTGTTCACCGGCGTTTGTCTGTTTGTCTGTCTGTTTTTCCGAACGATATCTCAAAAACCGATGCAGCTAGGATCACCAAAATTGACATAGAAATGTTCCACCATGAATGCTGGAAACCCATTTATTTTGTGGTCAGAAGTTTAAAGGTCAAGGTCACGAGGCACAAAAATCTGTGTCGGTCTTCAGGCAGAACGCAATATTGCCGCTAGCTGCGTTTGTAAGCAATGCTGGGTTTTCCCTGCTGCAGTGCTCCGGCGCACAAGCCATGCTAGCAAAACCGGGTTTTCTTTTAGACGGACCACCGATTTTTCCGTGCGTGTAGTTTTTCGCAGTCAGCCAGAGGCAGAAACATTGCCGGCGTGGGTCATGCACTCTTGTGAGTGCTGGCTTCTTCTAGTTCGGCTTACATCGACCGAGCGAAATCGGTCTGATGGTTGCTGCTGATGGTGGTCGGCGTAGTTATTGACGAGTGTCGTACGACGATGGAAGACATCAGCTACCTGGCCGAGCGCTGTCGAGACATCCTGCTCTATCGCATCGAACTCGTGCTGGAGGAGATGACCAAGGTACGGCTGTACGACCTGCCGACCGACGAACCCGTCACAACCGAAGAGTTTCTTCAGATGATCGAAGCGTGTTGTCAGACCGGAGCCCAAACACTTGCCAAGTAGGCCTATACGGCTTCTAATTGGCGATCCGTCTGTTTCGTTGCACAGAATAATTATCTCCGCCACTTTTGGTGGGGGTACTATTTTCACTGCCATTTGTCTGTTTGTCTGTGCGTTTGTTTGTTAGCAGGCAACTCAGAACGTTATGGATGGCTGTTCATGAAATTTGGGGGAGTGATTATGCACCATCAAACAGTTGATTAAAGTTTGGAAATATTCCTGAACATTTGTATTGCATTTATAGATACGAGTAGTCCGTTATTGAGTCGATTGGTGTGAAAGGTGAAGCTGAAGTTGGAAAAGCCGACCATGGTAGTTACGTACGACGTGTAGGTACAGCATGGCAGTGGACAAATCCGTGAACGACTTACTGGCGTTGGTCAAGTCGACATTGAGTGCGGAGGAGATAGCGGTGATGAGCACGCCCGATACACGCAACAACGAGCCAGATGCCTACACTGCCCTGCAGAATCACTTCACACAAAAGAACACGGACGCCATCATCAAATGTGCGTACTTCATGTCATCATGTGCGTTCTGTAGTGGCACTGGCGGTATGTTTGTCTGTATTGTATGTTTGTATTTATGTCTGTCCGCTTGCATATATCAGAATCCCATGTCCAAACTTCACGAAATTTTTTTCCGAGCTAGTTACCTATGGCCGTGGCTTAGTCTTCTGACGATAGTGCAAAATGGTCGGTTACGACGGTTAGCCAGCCTGGCATCGAATCCATTAGTCACTGTCCTCATTTTAGAACTTTGGACAAATGGTCAGTGCCTCCACACGTTTGGTACACGGATGAGCTGGCGTGTAACGTTGAAGGTACTCGACTGTCTCTGGACGCGATCAAGCGTCGAATGCAGAACTCATCGAGCAGCCAGTTCTCTTCGTCGTCGTCGTCACGTGACGTCGGCTCGGCTCTGCCCGGCCGTGACGATCGTCCGCCGCCGCTATTCATCGCCGACGTAGTCCTCGTCATCCCGAAGATCGTCGTCCAGCCGAGCTTCGACAGCATCCAGGCCACGCTCAACAAGTGCGTCCACAGGGTCATCCGCGTCGCCGAGGACGTGCCGCCGTGGGAACACCTGGCCATTCAGCTCGGTCATCAGAAACAGGTGCGCGCGCGAATTTTATGATGAGAAAAACGTACTGCATTTTCTGCCTTCCGCCGTGAAGCGAGCGCGTTTTGAGACGCTTGGAATTTGTCGTTTTTTCCCGTCTGACTGTTTCAGCAGCATTTGTAAAAATTGTGGATAAATTTTCGTTACCGACGCACTTTGTGGCCTAGGTAGATCGATTGTATTCTCATTTACTTTTGAGCAAAATATATATGATATATGATATGATATGATATGAATTGGTCTGTTGGGTGTGTGTGTGTGTGTATGAATCCAGACGGAAACGCATTTTTTTCACGCATGCGCAGAGCCGTAACGGCTGAATTGATTCAAACCAAATTTTGCATATGGACTCTGTGAAACAGAGTGATATGCAAAGTGATATTTCATTGGGCAGCTATAATTCTAGGCTGGATGGATGCCACTACATATTTTTGTTATAGTACCATACGACAAGTGCCCTACGTGCCCTATATGTTTCCGCGCCCTTGCTTGTCATTGGCTTTTAAAGTAGCGTTCTTACTGCGGTCGTTTACGGTGCGTAACGGCCTTCGACGGTCGTAACATGCCGTCGACGGCGGTCGACCGCGATCGAACGTGTGCGAACGTGGGGGACGTTCTCAAAATCTAACATTGAAGGCGTGCTACGACCGTCGACGGCGCGCTCAATGCTAGATTTTAAAGACCGTCCCCCACCGACGGCACGTTACGACGGTCAATAGCCGTTACGCGCCGTCGACGGCACGTTACGACCATCGACGGCCGTTATGCGCCGTAAACGGACGCAGTGAAAACGCTACCTAAAATAACACTGCGCATTGCGCTACCTCGCATACGCGTGACATGCATACTGTATATTGACAGTGGGGTATTAGGCGTGAATTGTGAAGCAAGAATTGTACTCTGACACGCATCCTGACTTTGATGAATATTTTGCGAGATATATCATGTGACTGCGTGACTTTTGACACTGACCCGCAATCACTTTGATCACGTGACACTGTCCCGTGACCCACTTCATGACCTTGTGACATTGCGTAGGCCGAGTCCCAGTCCGGTGACGCTGATTCTGGCGACGTCAAGTCGTTCAAGTCTCTTGGGCGCATCATCGCAGAGCACAAGGACATCATGAAACTGTCGTACCAGCTCAGTTCCGTCATCGCGTCTCTCAGATCTGAAGTGAATGACGTCATCGGCGGCTTCAGCAACAAGTACGACGAGCTATGGAAGTCGGTCAGTATTCCTTTTTGTCCGCGCGACGCGGTGCTAGCGCGGTATTAGCTATGACCCCTTGTCTGTCCGTCCGTCTGTTGGTCGGTCACAAGTCGTAGTTCTATCAAAACGGCTGAACGGATCGAGCTCGTTTTTGACATACAGGCCACCTTCGACTTATTCAACATTGCGATGGAAGATAATTCGAGTATCTGCAAAAATACGGGTACTTCCTTTATGAACTTGTCCAAAACTGCACATCAATCATCAAGAGTGTTGTCATCTTAGGTGGACGCTCAGTGCGACAAGAAGCTCTGCTACTGCAGAGGGACCGACCTGCCTACCAAACTTGAAGTCTCTATCTCCACCCACTACGAAGGGATTCAAAATGTGGAAAATGGGGTGGTTTGGAGTAGGTAGGGGTCACCCAAGGTCATTGAAAATAGCGCAATTCAATAGAGCGCATACGAGTTTATATTAGCCTTCCATAGTAACTATGTCCCTATCTTGCACCGTTTCTGAGATGTTGGTCGAACATCGCCGATTTAAACCTACCCCACTTCCATTTGGCACCCCAGTTGGGGGTGATCCCGTTGGAATTTCGCCGAGTTTTTGGCATCAGAAAACTAGTGTTCCTGGTTTATCGTATTCGTATGGCGTTGTTTGTGTGATCCTAGCGTTATCCATCTTTGTAGAACTCCGACTTGTGACAGACAGACAGACGGACACACGATGATAGCATATACTGCATATACTGACGGTCGTCGGTCGCCAGTTTATCACACTGAGCGTCCACCTTTGTGGTCAACACGATGAACCTAACGCGTCGCGTCGCGCGGGTCTATCTGCAGCAGCGAAGACTTGTTGTTTTCATTAGCTTAGCTTCTCACCGACGATAATGAGTTTTGATTTTACAGAGCGTTTTGATATGCATCGATACTGCCAGACTGCCGGTCGTCCTTAACGATTTTCAGACTCTGCGCCAGACCAATACGGCTGTTACAGGCTGGATCATAGTTATTGCCACGCCGTCGAAAATGTTTGAAACACGCGTGATTCGTCAGTTAAATGTGACTGCTAAAGATGACATTATATTCATCTTTATTTTACCAACCCGTAGCAACATATATACCGCCGTTTGACTTAACGATATGTGTGTTAAGTCGTTCTTTGGCGTACGATATTTGCATAGTTAACTTGACGAATGTGGACCTTCGACCAGTTTTAAAGATGCCATCACGAGCCCAGCAGTATATTACAGCCAGTACTTAAAAGAAATGTTCACTGACTAGCTGTATTGTTATATTTTATTAGGCCTCATCGCGTGCACGCAGTGCATAGATGCGGCCTTTTGCTATAGATATCGCACGTAGCGTGGTCTGTCTGTGTTGCTTACATGGATGAGCTGTGGAAAACGGCTGAACTGATCGAGATGCCGTTTGCAGGGCTGACTTTTGTGAGCTCAAGGAACAATGTATTTGATGGCGGTCGAGAACCCCCTTCGCGGGAAGGGACAATCTTGGGGTTGTCGGACCTATTGAAAAGCACTGGGAGTCTCTGCTGTGGTGCACTCAGCAAAAGGGATAATCCAATCCTCATTAACGGCACAACAGCAGAACTGCTGCAGTCGACAGTACTGCTATGCTCCCGACTTCAGTCGCTATCACATTACATTGTCTCCGGTGAAACATTTGCCCTTGCGATGCGGCCTTTCGTCAAAATTCTGTGACCACTTGTTATTAAGTAACGACAGCAGCCGGGGCTGATGTTGCAGAACATGCAGACAAAGGTGAACGAGCTGATGGCAACGAAACCGATCATGTCAGAGTTCGATGGCATCTTCCGTCACTACACAGTGCGTTACGTATATCTAATCAATCGTATTCAGTGAATTAGAGTGACTTGTTAGTATACTGGATCCGCCAGTTACTTGAAGGATTCAGAGGCATTGAAACAGTAGTTGTTTAAACAGTAGGGCCTACTTGTTTGCTGTGTATAGCACTAATTCTAATAGCTGGGATTTTTGTCGTAACAGTGATGATATTGTGAAAGTCGGTTCCATGTGTCATTTTCTGGCAAAGATATAATAATCAAACATCAATTTCGACATGGCATGAAACGATAAAAGTTATTGATTTAAGAAATAGTCATCATGCAGACGCTTGACTAATTTACGGTGTTGGAGTCGAGACATTTTTACCGCGCGACGCTATACTGGCGCGGTATATCCTTTCGTCATGTGTCCGTTTGTCTGTCTGTCCGTCCGTCTGTCTGTCAGTCTCTCTGTCACAAGCCGGCACTGTACCAAAATGGCTAAACGCCGGATCACGAAAATAACGCCATACGATAGCCCAGGGACTCTAGTTTTCTGATACCAAAATCTAGACGAAATTCCAACGGGGTCACCCCCAACGGGGGCACCAAATAAAAACGGGGTAGGTTCAAACGGCAATTTTCGACCAATATTTCGCTATCTGGCAAAAACCGTACAAGATAGGGACATAGTAACTATGATACGTTAATAGGAACTCGTATGTGCTGTATCGATTGGTGCTATTTTCAGTGACCTTGAGTGACCCTAACTACCCCAAACTACCCAATTTTCGACATTTTCGTCTTTTATATATTCGTAGTGAGTGGAGTTAGAGATTTCAAATTTGATAGGTAGGTTGACGGTAGCATGTGCTAGCCCATGGATGGCAAACCATCCCTGAAAGGGGCGTGGTTAGGTCACGTGAACCATTTAAATTTTGGTAGGCACCAACCATATCGCTGGAACGGCTGGGCGATGTTAGCTTAGTTCGCCGGTAAGTGTCATAAACGTTTGATGGTCGTCGGACAACTGTTGATCACACCCACCGTCGAGATCTGTATTCATCAGCTAGGCCAAGTAGAAGAAATGGTTTGATTACCATATGATGTGATACGGAATGTTTAGCATGCGCCGAGCCTCTGCGTCGCGCAGGTCTGTCAGTGGCAGCGGAGACTCTTGTTTTCTAAGTTAGAGACATTTGCCAAGACGCAGGTGTTAAAACACATTAGAGTCTTGCAGCGTCGCATTAACGTCTGTTACACATCAAACATCAAACTAAAATATGTTTCTGGGAATCAACAATAAATAAGTAAACAATAAGTAAATAGGCCTACTTTCAGCAACAAGTGCCGAAGTGTTGCAACATTTTATTACTCGTCCTATAAGACTGAGCCAAGATGAGACGTGAAGTTCGAGAAAGAGTCGACACAAGACACAGTTGTCGAGATTGACCTAAGATCGAGACGGGAAAAACATGTCCGAGACGTCTCGAGACAAGACGCATGTCTCAACACTCTATCACTGCTAATTTACTTAATGTACCAGTCTAACGGTCTTGTATGACGGTCGAATGTGGATGCAGAGCCTGGAGGAAGAGGTGAGCGAGCTGGCCGGCATGCTGAGGGTCGGCGCCGTTCAGTTGCAGACGGAGCAGCTGCGGACGGCGTTGGCGGTCGAGTGCGCCGCCTGGAAGCAGGCGTACGCGCGCCAGCTGAACCGTCACTGCGCGGACGTCATGGACGAGCTGCATAAGTACTTCCGTGTCATGCAGCGTCGGCTCGACCACCCACTGCGCGACCTCGAAGACATACGCACCTACAAGGTGACTTGAAGTTGAGCGCCAGAGTGTACGAAAGTCGAAAACTAAAAATGGTCGGTTAGCCAGCCTCCAGAGGGCGTAGATAAATCACTGATTGACCCCGTTTACTGGAAGTTGTTAGCTGTGAAATTAGTATATTTGTGTTTCAAAGTTATGTTCAGTGCATAGATAGTGGTGAACTGTGACATTTGAATTTCACAAGGTGTGGCCTCAGAGATGGACATGGGTTGAGTCGGTCCATGGCCATGGGTTTTGTTGAACTGGGTTAGGTTGGGTGAGGTTTGGTCTGATTTTTGTCACTTTTTCATGGCTTAGGTTGGATTGGTTGAATTTTGTTTCTTGTGCGAGGAATCAGCCAGCATAGTTGTTACATATCAACCGGACTCTGGCGTATGAGAATGACATATTTGTTTTGTGGTACTGTAGTGGAATGTAATAACACGATGATCGTGTAGTACAGTTTTCGACACAGAAGCGTCTTTGATATCTACAGCCGTGGGTTGGTTTGGGTTAGGCCAAGCGTCTGATGGGTCGGGTGGTAAAGAAATGACCCATGTTCGTCTCTGGATGGTTACTAGCGTCTCAACGAAGTAATGTCGTTTACTGCTACGAGACCGTACCTCACTTATGACGAACATATAAGCTGTTTTCAAAATCGCTGTTTTGTTTTGTGATGTGCACTGTGTCTCAAACAAGTATGTCGGACTGTCAGTTCTCCCTATTGTCGGGCCGAAATGCACGCTGGCCGCGCCGCATGCTGTCGCCTAGTGAGTCACGTTGAGTGCGCCGACGAAACAGACAGACAGACAGACAGACAGACAGACAGACAGTCCAACCG
>Ga0209363_1001439_pt1 | contig 11413 bp, 11 predicted proteins | sample WorMetexBAHAMAS3_FD_187385 | JGI IMG/M metagenome (GOLD analysis project Ga0209363, IMG submission 187385) | Marine gutless worms symbiont microbial communities from Max Planck institute for Marine Microbiology, Germany - Inanidrilus exumae... | ecosystem: Host-associated > Annelida > Digestive... | reverse complement strand
TCCCCCTGGACCACTCTGATCGACGTCTTGTAAAAACTGAGCGGCCATTGAATTGTTGTCGTTATTACATTAACGGTGATGACGCCTATTACATTATCGGTGACAGTGCTATTACACTAACGGTGATAAGTGTATTACAATATCGGTGCTTATTACATTATCGGTTGTAACAAACGATAAACAGCGCAACTACAGATTCGCCAAATACCAAATCGATAACGATTTGACAGTAGTGACTCCGACAGCGACAGTTAATTGTATACCATCACCTGTTTACATGGACAATGGTAGACCTTTCATATCGTGGGATGCAACACGACTTAGTAAATGGCACAAATCATTCATGATTATTTCAAATTACATCCAATCACTCTGAAACCATCATAAATAAATTCCCTGACCTCGAAAACCATAGAAACGATGTACGTACGTATTGTATTGCACATGAAATAACAAGCAGTGATAATATGAAGATTTTAAAATATGGCGGCCATCTTGGACGCCATCTTGAATTTCAAAGTTAAAGTAGCCTGTTAGAACGGTTTTCCACCCAGATGTTGTTGCAGGTCTAAGGAATCCAACCATCATCACAAAACAGGGTATTTTACCCCCTGGTCAACAGCTATAACACCAATCTAAAGTCTTACACTGGTACTGAGTTGCCTTTGAGGCAATGCTTTTGATTTGTAATTCGAAGTTTGTGTATATTTGTGTAGGTCGATATGGCGGCGGAAGGAGAGAGCTGCCTGCATTAGAAGCGCCAGGCGCAGCTGGTATAGGATATGTTGGTCTTGGAATTTGCTGTGTACTAATTGCCGCCATTATGATGCTTGACCTTGTAGGGATTCATAAACATTTAGTGTTCCTTCGGAAAAATGTACATTTTGGTTGGAACCGACTTCTTGGTATTTATTATAAACAACAACCCAGTGAAGAGACCCCTAAAAGTAGTCCCAGTAATACTGTACGAAGCTAAGTGAAAGAATTTATATAATGCATGCCAATTTACAGCGGCGCAGATATATCGCTATCGGGAACACCAGAATACTGAGAAAGCGAGTTAACAAAAACGCAGCAGTTGGATAGGCGGGAAGATACTGCAGGGATAGAAATTGTAGAAAGACATGTTATGGAAAGTCAATTGTGATTGGCTGAATGTTGTCATAGTTGTAATTGTAAATTGGTATAATGTGATTAACGTGAAATGAGAATAATTAAAAAGGTTCATAAATAAAAGAGTAAAGACACAGACAAACATACGTGTTCTTTGTGAAAAATAATGGTTTGTGTACATTTCAACTGGGGGCATTTCACTGGGTGACTTTACACCGGTGACTATTCACCGGTGTAAAGTTATTATTATCCCTGTAAAAGACGACATAGTCGTTGAAAACTGAGCCAAGAATTAAAGTGGAAAATAATTAAAATAGAGCCAAGAATTTCAGTACCCTTCTTCTTAACAACGATTAAAGGAGTGGTCTCGTCAAATTGAATTATATCATTCTGTACCATTTCCAACAATTTGTTTTCAACTGTGACTCAACAGTGACTCAGGTATACGATATGGCGTTTGGAAGCAAGGCGTGTCATCTGGAATATGAAAGCAAAGTGATTAAAAAACTATTAGTGGCTGCAAACTTTACTTTACGTCCATTCAACACAGGAGGCAGCCAAGAACATTTCTTTAATCACTAATAGTTTTTTTAATGATTTTGCTTTCATATTCCAATTCCAGCATAAAGGGTACTGAAATTCTTGGCTCTATTTTATATCTTTCTCTTTTACGACCGGCCATTTTTGTATGTGTGTAACTGGTAGAAAACTTATTATTTTCCACTTTAATTCTTGGCTCAGTTTTCAACGACTATGTCGTCTTTTACAGGGATATCAGTTTAATTCTGTTATGAGCAATGCGAGTTCAAATACGGTACTTCCTAGCACATGTGTTTTATAACCATAATTTAGCATTTAATTTAATTTATGTAGTTTTAGAGCATTGGCTTACACAGCATTAGAACAATTATTATCAGCAGTTTTTTTTCTATAAATATTTGCTGCTTTAAGAAAGTGACCCGTTAGTAGATAGAAATTAGGTCTCTCGCGATATACATTCTACGACATACGGTCCTTATTGGCCGAAGCACGCACGTAGTCATGCCCACTGAACGGGATTGGCCGGCGGCGCCTGATTGACGTCGTGGTCGTCTACGTTGTGCTGTTGCGCGGTACGTGTCGGTACACGTCAATCACGTCGTTGCCGGCCAATCCCGTTCAGTGGGCATGGCTACGTGCGTGCTTCGGCCAATAAGGATCAGTATATCGCGAGAGACCTAATTTCTATCTACTGACGAGTTTGCCAGGGACGTTACCAGTCGGACGTCAGACCACGTTGTTTGGTCGAGTTCGGTAATGTCGGCAGCGGGGGCAAAGTTGGTGACTACAATTGCAGGCTTTTTTAAATTATTATTAAGAATATTATAGAACAAAACTAAACATAGACGCTTAAACTTATTTTATGCCGTTGCCACCCGACAGTGTCGGCGAACGCATTATGTTTTGGGACTGTCCGTCCACGGCGTTCGTTCGTTCGTTCGTCCGGACAGATCTTGTTACCACGATATCTCGTGAACGGCTTGAGCAGTCTCGATGAAACTTTCGCGGAATAGTTATTAGGCCTAGCCCCTATCGATGACCTGATTAGATCTGAAGATGGAAGGTCAAGGTCACAGCAGTCCGGGGCGAAGTCATCCACGTTGACGCTGTGACGTCGAATTCCATCTTCTGGTGTTAAATATTAGGCTAAATTTATAAATCTGTAAACAAACTAACACAAATATCGTTGTACATCATATAATTACAGAAAACAAAACACAGAGTAATTAATTAGACAACGTTGGTAAATACTGAATATCATAGTCGTTGCTACCCTTGTTGTTAAAATGTTAACAAAATAATATATTCATTTACCCAATCTCTTCACTGTCAGTCAGTGTATGTTAAATTAGTCGTAGGCCTAGTTACATCACTCGGTGGCCCGCATTGATTAGCTATCGCTAGCCAAGATACTAGGTCTCACAGACTCTGTCCTCCACACGACTAGAACTAGGCGATATATATATAATGTCAAAATGTACTCGTATCACACAAAAATAAAATCATGGTACACTGTTGTTCGTTCGAAAAACTCGCCACCACAGATATTGGCTACTGTCAATAAGACCGCAGTTCGTCAGATCGAGACTTAAATTGACCGAGTTAAATCAACTCATCAGAGATTGAGAACGCAACAAGTAGCCTATAATGATGGAACGGATGCACAACATAAGTTTGTTTTGACGGAATATAACGACACTGTCTTCGTTTCGTTCGGGTGATGGCGAAAGTAAATTTCTTGCTGGAGTAACTGACCGACTGGTATCTAAGTCGTAGTCTGCAACAAAGAACAACAGTAATTCGTGAAGGCTAAATAAAGCGCCTTTATCGCACATGTTTAGGCCCAGGCTATTGTATATATTTAGCAATTCAGCTGTTCAGCTGCAAGTATGTCACAATAAAGTTGAGTTCATTAAAATGACATTGGCCGCTGCATCTCGTTTAATACGATACGATACGATATGACACGATACGGTAGATAAACGTGCGCTCAAAAGCTGACGAGATGGTCAGCTTAATCTAACGCACGGCACAGAAACAAAAAATAAGGAAAACTAAAAACAAAAACCAAGTAGCTCAGAAGAAACGGTCCGGGCAATAGTCGGTGAGGGCACCGGCAGGAAGAAGTGAAACTACGAGGGTATTTTGCGAAACAGGTAGGTTTAAGGAGGGAGTGAAAGAGAGAGGGAGGTATGGATGTGCAGAGTGGTTAATCAGAAGAGGAAAAAGTGATAAGTGAAGGAATAGGGGAGTCTGAAATGGAGGAACTGGTACCAGAATAAGGTTGACGAAGAGATAAATATAGCTGATTCCAGAGACAAGGTGAAGCATAACGAAAGGAGCGATCAGTTATTTTTTAGAGAGGATGATGACGGTGGCCGAGCAAGAGTAACTACGGATGAACGGAGATAAGGTTATGGAGATACGGAGGTTGGGTAGTTGTGAGAACTTTGTAGATAAGTGAGAGGAGCTTGTATCCGATGCTTTCAGTGATTCTGAAGCTCCGCTGGCCGTCAACCGGCCAGCGGAGCTTCAGCTTGCACGGTCTCACAGTGTGGAACAGGCTGCCGTCTGCTCTGCGCGACGGCAGTCTCTCACTGAACACGTTCACACGGCAGCTGAAGACTTATCTGTTTGGACAGTAACTAAACACACCCGGCGCCGTTGTGACATTTTGTGATTTTAGCACCGTCTATAAATGTCACGATTTACTTACTTACTTAGTGGAGAGAGAGTAGGATGGGAGTGATATTATTATGACAGGACTTAGGAGCTTTAACGACAGTACAAGCAAGAGAGTTCTAATATGCAACTTAGCACATGCAGTATGGACGAAAAGGCTTTTAACGCTACAGTGACTGCGCAATTTCTCAAACAAAATGCTAAGTAATCCAAACAAATTAACCTCGCTCTTTACAAAATTACCTAATAATAATTAATAAGTATTATTAATAATTAATAAGCATCTCCTAAAGTTACACTTATAATACAAAATTATATTATATTAAAATGCTCATAATAAAGTTCAGTGTTTGGTCGTTCATACGGTTAATCGATAAGAATTGTAGCGATTAGTTTTTTAGTAATGACTAAATTTCGAAAATGTCGATCTTCACTGCACAGAGTTGCATGGGACTTTTCGTATGTTATTATCAAGGTCCATCCATAGAGTATGAACATTGGTTGTTATGGTTAACAATCAAAATAGACCATTCTGCGTGTATCGCTAACTCCGGAGATGGAAGAAGTTCCGTCTTTCTCAAAGACTAGTCGAAAGCTGTGGACTGACTATGTGAGCTGAACAATAATCTATGATTCAAAAGTTTCTTAATATAACTTAAAATAGGTCATAGCACAACACATTCGCATTCATCGATATAAATTAAAATGATTACTGCAATTTAAATGTCGTATTGCTGTCAATTTACTTGTTTGTAATGATTAATCAGTTGTTAATTATAGAAAGATTAATCGTCAAACAAATCCTTAATTGCTAACAGCCCTAACTATTACAGTCCAATTGCATACCGGGTAGACGAACATGTCGACGACATCCGAGCCGCCGCTGTTATGGACCTTGCAGTAGTAAAGGCCCATGTTGTCTGGCCACGCTACATCGCTGATCAACAGATCGCCGTTCGGTAACACCTGCAATTACGTCACATCATAACGAACACGTTTAATCTCGACTTATTTTGCGCCCAGAAGAACACCGAATGACGTATAGCATAGCTTAAAACTCTATAAACAAATATCGATCTTCCTTATTGTCGCGCCGAAATGTACGCTGGCCGCGTCGCATGCTGCTCCCTGCTGAGTCACGGTGAGTATGCCGACGGGACAGACAGACGGACAGACCGACGGACAGACGCCAGACCGTTACACAACGGTTTTCGCTAGACGCGGTCAGAGTAATAATAAATAACGAGTCGGTGAGCGAGTGAGCAGGGTGTAACGTCCCATGCGACAAAAAATGTGTCATTTTGGAGTCGAAGAATTCGTTTTACTACCATGCGCATGGTAGTAATGCCTTGCAAACATCGTCACATCAGTAACCTAATTCAGACTAGTGGTAAACGAATTCTTTGACTCCAAAATGACACATTTCTTGTCGCATGGGACTTTGCACCCTGCTAACTTGTTCACCGACTCGTTGGTTGCGTGGCATGCACAGTGGTAGAACGTCGGTCTTTGACCGGCGAACTTTCCCTGTCCTACGCTCGACCTGCAGCTGATGGGTGACCACTTATGTGGGTAAACCGTCCGCTACAAGATCAGCCAACTAGGTCAATTCAGCCTTTCATCCTTTCGAAGTCGACAAATGAGTAGTGAGCTGTAATCGGATGTGTGCTACCTCGCTCAAGTGGCGCCATCTGGTGAATGCTTATGGAGTAAAGGTAGAATGGTTCATTCCATTCGTAGATAAACGTGTGGGTGGTAGGTAAAACTGTGTGATCCCTCTAGCATGTGATATTCCTGGGTGCATTCGAGGTGGTTACGACTATGCGCTATACAAATCGACGTTTACTTCACTTTACTATACTATACTTTACTTTACTCTGCACGATTTCGTTGCGTTGTTGAATTACGCTTTTGAATGGCCAGAACAACGCCCAATATTGCCCCCCCCTTCCCGTTGAGGGATCTACACCCCGTCTAATACATGGTTCCATCGGCAAACCCGAGCCTTCATCAAAAACGGTATCTCGATCAGTTCAGCCGTTTCTGCACAGCTCTTTACAATGGGCCGCTACGTTTCCCCCAAAATTGCCTTTTCCTCTTGAGGGATCGGGTCCCCATCTAACACACGGTACCTAATCCCACCCCAGTCATCATCCCAAACGGCATCTCGATCGATTCGACCGTTTTTGTGTGGGTCCCCAAACTCCCAAATGCTATGCTGTACGATGCATTGTCATTGGGAAAGAAAACTCCCAAAATTGACCTTCCCCCTAGGGACTTCGTCACCCCGCCAGAGGAGGATCAAGTCACGGCGATAGGCAAAACATGCATAAAATTGGTAAAGTTTGCGCGTGCGGTTCGGGAGATATGCTCACGGATAGACAGACAAATGCACACACATACGCACTCATTACAATACTTCGCCACCGCTCCCGCGTGCGAAGTAACAATGTAAGCAGTCAAAAGCCCCTACCTTGTGCTGTTTGTCGTCTGGGCGTATCTCCCGTTCGTCGGGGTCGTACCACGTGACAGTGGGCGGTGGGCTGCCCGAAGAGCGGCAGTACAACTGTGCCTGCTGGGTGGTCTCAGCGAGGCGCTGCGACGTCCACATGTAGATTCGAGCAGGTGCGTTGTCTGTAACGTGCATTTTACACGAACCGCATTTCAAAAGAAGTATGTCGGGTCTCCTTATTGTGAGGCCGAAATGTACGCTGGCTGCGTCGCATGCTGCCGCCTGGTGAGTCACGTTGAGTATGCGCCGCGCGTCATATTAATGTTAGAAAAAATGCGTGGCAAAGCCTACCGTGTAGCCCGCGCGGCATAGCAGCGACGCCCTGTAGCGTATAAGCAAAACAAAACTCGACGAGGAAACGCGCCCTTCACCATCTTAAACTCTGGAGTTAATGGTAAGAAATTCACCAAATGTTTACACGATGTAGCCAGATCATCGGAGATGAATCTTTTAAAATTAGAATTGTGATACTGCAATCCGTTTCCGAATGCCAGCGCAATAAATAAAGATAAATAGTCCAATTTTGTTAATTTCAACCCTAAAATTGGTTCATTTGGTTGCCATGGCAATGTCCCTTGAGCCACTGGGAAAAGGTGCCAAATCAGTAATCTATGATCAAATAAATGCCTACTGTGAAAATTTGGTGATAATAGGTCCAGTACATCTTGAGTTCTCTTTGCTCAAATGTTTATTTTTAAAAAGAAGAAATTAACGCAAGCAGAACATATAGCACGCAGAGCACGCATGCCGCGCAGGCTAAAAGAGGAAGCGCGCCCTATTAAGCTTAGAAAAAAGATGGGATAGGCCGACAGACGGACGGACGCCAGACCGATGCATTATGCGTACCGCCAGCGTATCAAGCGCCAGTAAGTCGATGACACACAATTAATTCATCTAGCTGTAACTATTGTAATGCTGTTTAATGACTATGTTCGACTGCAAATTATCACGACAGATTACTTTATTTACTTAATTATTCGGCTCGAAGCTAGGCTTCAGCCGAATATTTGATTCACTTTACGGCGCGTTTTGGCGGTGTTCACGCGTTCGGCTATAACTCCGCCAAAAGTGAACCGATTTGGATGAAATCTGGAGAATTCTGTGTACATCGTCGGGCAGATTTTATGAGCGATCCACGCAGTAGTGACAGCTGGAGAGCCAGGCAAAATTTTGTATTTTTGTCAGGTAAGCAACGCACGATTTCACCGATTTACCAAGGGCCAAATTTCACGAAATTTGAACACAACACGTCGATCGGTGTACCGTGTAGCGTTAAAAACTCTCAAAACGGAATTTTGAAAATTTTACCTAAGAGATCGTTTTTCAAAAAAAAAATTCTCAAAAATTTTTAACATCTTGCGCCTTCAGGCCGCCATAACTCCACAATGATTAGATCGTCGAAAATGCACTACAAAATTTCTAGTTTCCATTTCTACCATTGGAATCAATTCAAAGTCATTCCCCTGGAATGTACACTCTGTACAAGAAACCTCCCCGAATTTTCTGCGACGTCATCACTCAGTCGCAGGCAGCCAATCACCATCGACCATTGAGTCACATGACACTAGGCCTCGTCGAATGCAGGAAGTAAACAGCTTGTGTATAGATAGACGAGCGCTTCGAGCCGAATACTGTATTGTGGTTGTGGGCATTCCACACAATACAGCCATCTAGTTGCTTATGTGCATGGCTGGCTAAGATAAAAGATGCATTCAGGTTGACGGCAATAACTGCAAAAGTTGTTAAATTGTTATTTCAAAATCAAACACATTTTTGACCAATCAAAGGCTGGAAACATTGATTACTTAATTGAAAAGGTCTTAACTTATGTATGACGACAGTCACGGTTACGTTTACATTGTATGATTTGATATCTTCACTGAAAATATTATTTTTATCGAATTTAAACTGTAGCTGATATCTGAGACCGTTTTTCGGCGTATAATCATGCAAAATCTGCACTACCTGATCTGTCCCGTTTTACACAACGGTCGAATGAATTAGACTTCTTCGTGTTCATCCCTACACCAACACACGACACGTGGAATGCTTTTACGGCACAAATCTAACGAATATTAATTATAATGTTACAATGTGATTCTAAAACGCAAAACTATGAGATGAACTTTGACGCCCCCTGCAGCATCGATGTGGACGCCTTCGCCACCCTAGGTGTGACCTTGACCTTTGACCTTTAACCTCTAGAATCTAATCAGGTCGTCCGTAGGGGCTAGTGAATATTCCCTGTTAGTTTTATCAAAATTGTTCAAGTCGTTCATGAGATATCGTGGTAATAATAACTGACCATACAAATGGACAGACGAACGGGACAGAATAAAAACACAATGACTTTGCCGACAATGTCTTGTGATGAAGGCAGAACAACAGCCATCAATTGGAAGTTGTGGCTGCCTGTAATAAAATTAATTACTTTGACTCCGATTAACGATTAATGACTGTCTGTTTGTTTGTCTCTTTGTCTGTCCGCTCGCACATCTCAAAAGCCACGTGTCCAAATTTCACCATCAAATTTGCTGTACCCGCAACCTGTGGCTGTGGCTCGGTCCCCCTCGCACAGCAATGCGATATGTTATGTACTTCCGGTTTTGTGGACGACGTCGTTTTCATGTAATGTGGAGGGAATGGGCCAGAATCAAAGACGACACGTATGTTTCGTCCACTTCGCCACGTGGCGGTACCAGTTGCACGTCGGGCGTTGTTTGGTTGAGATTGCCAGGCGGCGGCACCGGGGGCGAAGTCTGCCGTCTCCAACTGCATCTTGTTTACTATTCGAAATACTTTAAACGAATCCACAAAGATATTTTGTCATACTTCAACGTTAAAACAGTACACTAACCCGTGTTCTTCAATAGCGAATTGCGGGCCCTATGTTCCTTCAGTTTCCGATGTCTTCTTCTTGTTTGCACTAAAGCACAATCCAAATACGTCAGTCAGAGAACATACAACTTATGCCGCGTATGTTTCGTCCAGTTTGCCAAGTGGCAGCGAAGTCTGCCGTTTCCGACTGCAACTTGTCTTGATGATTAAAATGAGTCAAAACGTTGAAAAAATATCCAGTCATGTGTGACTGTCACGCAACGTGTTAAAAACGACCGACTGTAAAGTCACGCTATTTTCACGCGAAATGATCATTCACGGATTCCAGTTTTTACCGCGCGACGCTATGCTAGCGCGGTATATGCTGTCGTCGTGTGTTTGTCCGTCCGTCTGTCCGTCACAAGCCGACACTGTACCAAAGCGGTCAAACGTAGGATCACGCAAACAACGCCACACGATAGCCCATACAGACAAACAGACAAACAAACAGACAGACAGTCATACACGATAGCCCAGGGATCTAGTTTTCTGACGCCAAAAATCTCGGCGAAATTTCAATGGAGTCATTCCCACGTGGGCGCCAAGTGGAGGTGGGATAGGTTTAAATCGGCGATTTTCGACCAACATCTCGCATTCTCGCCATATCTAATAAACGGTGCAAGATATGGAGATAGTTACTATGAAACACTAATAGGAACTCCTATACGCTCTATCGAATGGCGCTATTTCCAGTGACCTTAAATGACCCTAACTACCCCAAACCATCCCATTTTTGATATTATATACCGGCTTTCGTATCTTCGTGGTGGGTACAAGTAGAGACTTCAAATTTGGTAGATAAGTTGATCATACCAAGTGCTAGCCCACGGATGGCGAATCATCCCTGAAAAGGGGCGTGGTCAGGTCACGTAAACCATTAAAATTTTGGTGGGCACCAACCACGTCTCTGGAAGGGCTAAATCTAGAGTGGTCAAATTTTGGGTGCATGTAGACTACGTCAAGTCCCCGCACATGGATGACAAATCACCCTTAAAAGAAGCGTGGTCAGGGTCACGTGACCCACTTCAAACTTTGAACACAACACAAAACGACAGCCGTGTGACGAAGGCTTCAACAATAATGGTTCCGTTCTTTGACTATTTGCACCTGATCGAATCGTTTACAGCGGTCCGCTTCACGTGCTATTTTTCACGATCTGGCGAGTTTACCCCCTCCCCCGTTAGATTTATCTTTAAAAGATTTTTTAGATTTATCTTACAGTCTAAGACCAGCGCAAAATTTTCAGCCGACTGTGATGGGTAGGCGTAACCGCAGAAAATAGGACACTCAAACGATACAAAATGAACGATTTAACGTGGGTAAAAGGCAAAAGCTGTCAGGTTTAACCAGCACAGAACCGTAACAGAAAAACTAACGAAAAAAACTAACAGCCAAAATCGCTGATCACAAAACAAGTACCGTACGTCAGTCCTTCTTATTGTCGGGCCGAAATGTACGCTGCCGCGTCGCATGCTGCCCCTGGTCAGTCACGGTCAGTATGCCAACGGGAAATACGAACAGACGGACGGACGCCAGACTGTTACCTTACGCTTTCCGCTAGATGCGGCCATCGTAACAAAATAACTACATAGCTAAGCGTTTTGATCTGCGCATTCTGTTTTTCTTTGGAGCAGATCGTATCAAAATAGGTCATTAAGGAGATCTGTTGAAACTTGGATCTACTTTTAC
>Ga0209363_1001438_pt1 | contig 11416 bp, 6 predicted proteins | sample WorMetexBAHAMAS3_FD_187385 | JGI IMG/M metagenome (GOLD analysis project Ga0209363, IMG submission 187385) | Marine gutless worms symbiont microbial communities from Max Planck institute for Marine Microbiology, Germany - Inanidrilus exumae... | ecosystem: Host-associated > Annelida > Digestive... | reverse complement strand
GACACAAATTTTCGGCGGTTAGGTGTTTGAGCCGGAGACTTTTCGATCGGTCAAAACAACAATTTTTTGCCAACACCACCTGCATTTGGCGCCCCTGTTGGTGTCATTTTATCGGAATTTTGTAGAGATCTTTCGTGTCTTAAATGGCGTCCATGGACTACTGTGCGGCGTTGTTTGCGTGATCTTAGTTTTAGCCATTTTGGTACAACTCCGACTTGTGACAGACAGACAGACAGACAGATGGACGGACGGACACGCGATGACAGCAAATACCGCGCTAGCGTATAGCGTCGCGCGGATAAAAATGTCCTGTGTGTGTGTGTGTATAAAGGTCAGCACCAGCAAATAGCGACTGCGGCAGTCAAGCTGACGGTCAGCCAGTCGTTCGACATCAACATCAGGTAAAGTCGCCAGAACATTATACTGTATAATACACGTATACATGTTTTTAAACAGAACGTTACGTTGTTATACCGGGCTGATCTGATAAGACAGTCGGATTTCGATAAGTAGGCCTATTACTAATAATAACACTAAAATTTGTATACCGCCCGAGATCTGACACATGGCGGGCAGAAATTGCTGGAACAGCATCAAATCACGATAATTGGCCTCAATGACCTTGTGTCCGGGATCGACAAGTATCAAACTGGTGTATTGGCGACTTAACTGACTGATGGCGTTAGTGGCTGACTGAACGTCGATCGTGTGCGCAGGCGTTTTATATTGCAACATCTTTCTTCTTGTGCTGCAGGTGAGTACAGTCGGTCATTCTGTAGGTTGTGGGTGTGGACATCGTAAATATATTTTCGTCAGTTGACCAAATGACGCTAACATCACACGACGAATATTTTAGAAACTTGTTTCGAACGGCTGAGTCTTGCACGGCAGTTCGCTTCACTAAAGTCCAGAGATGAGTTCTTCAGTTATTAATTTACTAGCAATTCACTGCTAGGTCTCTCGGCGACAGAATTTTGGGAATCGGTCAGCATTTGGCAAAGTCGTGGACAATGGTTGAATTTTTTTCACGTACTGTTATCGTTACAACAGTGAATCTCAAAATGAAAGCCGACGCACGCACGCCCGTTACGTTTCTGTCTATACACATATACGCGTAAAGCGGTGAGCTCAACGGAGTTAATCAGCTGAAGAAGGCGATTGTGGAATAAGTATACAGCGAATTACCGGTGTGTCATTTATCGCAGAACCCACGAATTTCGTCGATGGTTGCAGTTTGACGCACGACGCCGCGTATATACGTGTAAGTAGAATACTTACTTGAGAACAGCAGCAAGGAAAATTACGTACCGGTATACATTTAATGATAATTTTATCATCGGCAACATCGCCATCGCTTTGAATTGTACCGCGAAGGCATGGCCAGACAGTTCAGTGTCCCGATAATGCGGTTATACCAAGACTGAACTATTGAAATGTTAGCACACAAATACAGCAACCGCCGTTGATATAGCCGTCTCGCAATCCACGACTGAGCAGTGAGATGGATCAACACCATCGTCAACAAAATAATGAAGGATTATGCTCAGTCTTCAATATGCTGGCGATTTCAATCATTCAGAGGAACTGTGATAAATTTGTTGATCAGTTGATAGGCAATGGACGTTATAACAGTTTACTTTTTATAGTTGAAATGTACTTTGTAAGGTTTAATTTTGATATGTGTAGCTTATGTGTTGTATTTTTTATTGTTCTGTTTTATTTGCTGCGTTTATTTGCGAAATAAACTATATATTTTGAAAAATCGAATAATCGTCATATCTCAGCAACGGTTCGACCGATCGCCATGAAATATGGCACGGTGATGCTCGTTTCCTCACTGAATTTTACTATGCCAGCACATATACTACGTTTACTATTTTATCTAATAAAACCGCAAAATTATAACAACAAAACTGGCTTCAGTTTCACTTCGTTGTAAAAGCCGCTGCTTTAAAACAGCAAATATAAAAAAAATTTATGCAGATTCTACGCAAAGAAGCTGGCTTTTAGCCTACGTTTATGACAGGCCTCTGACTGATATGAGTGTGATAGTGTGATAGCTGGCTTCCGTGCGTTGAATTTGCAGATAAGATTTGCGGTTTAAAAGCGGCGACTTTTACAGCGAAGACAAATTGAAGCAAGCCAGTCTCGTTGTTATTGGCCCGCCTACACATAGTGTAGGGGCCAGATTAATAACAGTCGCTGGCGTCTGTCGTCGTCTGTCATCGTCGTCTGTCGTCTGTCGGCGTCTGTAACATGGCGCATATGCAACGTAACTCATTAGGGGGCAGCACACGGCGGGCCAGTAGTGTTACATCCCGTTAGAGCGACACCTTGTTATAATTGCAATAAAAATGATGACCACTGAGTTGATAGCATTATTGACGCAGGTGTGACAAAGAGTAGGCTCTCTGTTCATTTTATTGCACACAACGTATTTTTTCCACTTTTCCTTTATGACCTTGACTTTTGATCTTTTCACCCAGAAACAACTGGAAATGTGTTCGCGATTAGAGGTTTTCGTCTAATCGTGCGAACAGACATGCAGATAGACAGATAGACAGACAGCGTTAATCACTTTACCCCGCAGTTACTACGTGACCGGCTGACAGTGGCACTCGTGACTGCTTAGGCTGTAAGAGCGGCGCGTTACAAATGCTCTCATACATACATACACAGAGGGGTCTCGTTTAGAAATACCCTTACTCTCGCACAAAACAGATAAGGGCGGATTTGCCGCATCAGGAAGAAAATCTGTATAAAGCTGTCTAAGCAAGACGTGGGTCAATTGCAATTAAGTGTGCAATTACAGGTAATTGTAATTGCAATTAAGCTGCTATAAGTTGATGTGCAAAATTACATCGGAATGGCTTCGTTGCTGGAAACATGTCGCCATTTTCTTTTATTGACATTGCTGGCACTGACATAGACTGTTGGTATGATGTAGTCCTACAGTTTTCAGTTCTCATAGATAGTTTCAGTTCTCACAGCTAACTTAGGGTAATTTGTGCATAGTGATTGATGACCCATTGACTACTGACCATTGACGGATAGCTGGACAGTAACGCAGTAAGGCTATGCATCGGTAAACTGAATTGTAATTATTTGTAATTTGCGTTATTGGCATCAATTGTAGTTTAAGCAGAATATGATAACTGACCCATGTCTGATCTAAACTGTTTGTTAACAGGCAATAACAAGCTCAGTCAAGGTTAAGCGCAGGATAAAGTTTCTGCGCAGACCTTTTCAAGCATTCATGTGGTATACTCGCGGGCGTGTGTCTGGGTAGATCGTTGAGAAAGGATTGGATCGCTACCGTGTTTCTGCTGACTTTGATGTGTGTGTGTCTGGTGCGATAAGCTTGATCGACAGTATCAGGCTGCCGGTCGATGGTTAATGGTTGGTTGCTGCTGCTGAGCGACGGGTGGCCTCTGTAGACGCGTCCGTGGCGTCTGTCATTTGACGGAGGCGAATTACAGCGATCGCGAGAATGAAAGAATATATCCTGTAGAGAATCCCTCGCTTAGTGCCGACACGAGCGCTGAACAAACAGACGTGGAACGGAATTGTTTCAGTTTCGATATAGAATAATAAATGGCAGATTGCCGTTTGTGATCGCGTGTTGTAAATTCACAGTTCCCACGGGAGCGTTTCAACGATTCAATGTTACGACTGTCGTCGCATCACTGGCGCCAGTTAGTCGATGCAGCTAGCAGCGACTGCGACAGTCACTGTACGTAGATGAGTTTTCTGAATGGTTGCAGTGTCACAGTAGGCTAACAGTGTCGCCGAGCGGGTACTGTTATCACATGATCAGTGCCGACACGAGCGCTGAACAAACAGACGGCATCGCCAGAACTGGAGACGAAAAGACGAAACAATAGAATATGCCGAGAAATGAAGGTGTTTCAAACGACTACCTTGGCTTGAATACGGACACCGATCTGAAGGTGTGAAGTGTGGGCATGCCGGTGTCGGAAGCCCATTGATGGTCCCGACTGGCAGTCTGGGACGTTACGATCGTCAAGCGACGTCGACGTTGTTTGAACAATAAACAGCAGGTGCGCGCACCACAGATTGGCTGCGAGGTCGCACTGCCGACTCCCAACCCACCTTCATTATGCCCTCAATCGGTGTTTTTACTTCCTGACGTATTCAGCGACCTATCGGTCCTCTGGAGAAATTATACCCGGTCATATGACCGCACGCTGTGGTCCCTCGCTCCGTTAAAATTTTAGTGTCGTAGTTAACTGTGACGAATGAGGCAAATTCTTGTCGAAAACAGCAAACGTTCTTATACCACTTCGGTGACTCTGGAACTGAAATTTAATTTCAAATTCGCCAAATAAAAATATCTGACGATATTTTTGTTAAATCTTTGACGACGATCTAGCATCTTCTTAAAACTCGACAGCGTAGGCTTCCTCATCGTATACGTTTAACTTTTATACCATTAACTTAATACTTCAGAATGTGCATTTACAGCATTTCATTTCGGCGTATCAGTTTAAAGGTTGAATATGGTGAAGTTTGGAACACAATTTTGTGTATCTGGCTTTTCATATGACCCTACTATCATTCGGATGAACCGTAGTTAACGAAAGCTGAGTTAGTCTGGGCAAGTATCATATATAGGCTTAACATTCGAAGGCAGCGACAGCCATTATTGTCCCTTTGTAATGAACAGTAACGATACTTGTCAATAGTTATTCGGCTCGAAACTAGGCTTTAACCGAATATTGGACTCATGCACGTTACGACGCGTTTTGGCGGTGTTCACGCGTTCGGCTATAACTCCGCCAAAAGTGAACCGATTTGGATGAAATCTGGAGCACTCTGAGTACATTGTCGGGGGCTGTTCTGGCAGATTATGGGCGCAGTAACGACAGCTGGAGAGCCAGGCGAAATTTTATTTTTTGTCAGGTAAGTAGCGCACGATTTCACCCATTTCCGTCTGCCAAATTTTACGAAATGTGCACACAGCACGTTGATCGGTGAGGCGATGAAAACGTTTGGAACAGAATTTTGAAAATTTTACCGTAAGGGGTCGTTTTTCCAAAAAATCGCAAAATTATCAAAATTTTTTAGCTTCTTGCGAATTTTTAGCTTCTTGCGACTTCAGACGTCCATAACTCCGCACTGATTACAGATCGACGGAAATTTACTACCAAATGATCTCTCTACGGAATGTCTAGTTTCTATTTTTACCGTTCGAATCAATTCAGTCATTCCTGTGGAATGTGCGCTCCCTACAAGAAACCTCTTCAAATTTTCGGCGACGTCCGATGTCCGATATTGGGTAAACCAAGTACCCCGCTTGGTTGACTGACGTGGAAGAAAGCAGGCCTCAGTTGGAAACTGTAAATAAGTAACACGACGGTAACGCTGACATCACTCAGTCACAGGCAGGTGACTCTAGGTATCGTCTAACGCAGTACATAAACAGCTTGTGCACAGATAGTCGAGAGCGTCGAGCCGAATATTGTATGGTGGGCATTCCACACAATACAGCCATCTAGTTGAAATTCCAGTTACAAGATTAATTGACTAATATTTTTCTATACGGTAAACGAAAGATGAATAATGATAATCTGGCTTTAGATATAGCAGTTTTATAGCGAGAGAGGTACTGGTTTTGTTGAAAAGAGATTTAAATGCCGTCCAGGGTATTAAAAGTGAGGCCGGCAATTGTTTGCTAAGCTTATCGGGCATTTGCGTCGGCAGCGGCAGCGGACAATAATGTTGTTAACTGTTATCCGTGTAACGCCATCAGTTGGTCTGCGCGAGTGAATGGGCTAGCGCTAGCCATTGCTTTCCGACAGATTGGCGCCGCCATAAACTTACCAGTTGGAAAACAGCGACAGCGGCGATAAACTACTACTACCTGCCGACTAAATCAATCAGACGCAACGTCGATCGATACTATTCATTAGCGTCCGTGGCCTATTACATTACATTACATTACATAGAAGTTATTCATAGTGGCCTAAGTGTGAACTGCTAAACCACTATATACAACGACTTGTTTTTACCGCGCGACGCTATGCTAGCTCGGTATATGCTGTCGTCTGTCGGTCCGTCTGTCCGTCCGTTTGTCACAAGTCGGAGTTCTACTAAAATCGCTAAAATGGAATCACGCAAACAACGCCATACGATAGCTCTAGTTTACTGACGCTAAAGATCTCGGCGAAATTCCGATGGGGGTCACCCTCGACGGGGCGCCAAATTGGGGTGGTATAGGTTAAAGTCGGCGATTGTCAGCCAATATTTCGCTATATCTCAGAAACGGTGCAAGATAGAGACATAGTTACTATGAATGGAAGGCTTATGGGAAATTGTACGCGCGCGGCGCTCTGTCGAATGTCGCTATTTTCAGTGACCATGAGTAACTCATCATTACTCCAAGCTACCCCATTTTAGACATTGTGTATCGCCTTTCATATCTTCGTAGTGGGTGGAGACTGGAGAGAGACTTCAAATTTCTAGCCTACGGGTGGCAAATCATTCCCGAAAGGGGTGCAATCCGGTTACGTGAACCATTTAACTTTTGATGGGCACTAATAATAATAATAATAATAATAATAATAATAATAACAGTGAATTTATATAACGCGTTTTTATAAGAAATCTCAAACGCGCTGAAATAATATCTCTGGAACGGCTGCAGTTATACTCGTCAAATTCAATAGGCCTACTCAGGTATAGGCTATATTAAATTCCAGCATATGGATGTCAATGTGAAAACAAAAATGTCGTAGTAAAATATGAGGGAAAGATGTACGAAAAAGAAATGTCTTGAGCTGTTGACGGAAATAGGTACAGAAGGCGGTGACTGAATGTCCATTGGCAGGGAGCTCCAGAGAACGGATGCTGCTCCAGGAAACGAGTGCCGACCAACAGTAGACCGACGGAAAGGCAGAACATGGAGTAATTGTGACGACGATGAACGAAGTCGGTGACGACCAGGCAAGTCAGCAACGCGAACCAGCTGACTCAAATATGGTGGAGCGATGCCATGCAGCACGCGGAACGCCGTGACAGCCACCCTGAGATCGACCCGTTCTGGCAGACGCAACCAATGCAATGTTGCAAGGGCGTCGATGATGTGGTCGGAACGACGCAATCAATACACCAGACGTGCTGCAACGTTAAGAACAGACTCAAAATGCATCTGCTGGTAAGCAGGAAGCCCGGTCAAATCACCCTTAAAAGGGGCGTGGTCACGGTCACGTGACTCCATTTTAAATTTTGGGAGCCCTGCCCAATGATATTATCTGGAACGGCTGACGCTAGAGTCGTCGACTTATCAATTTTTTTATTTATTTTTATATTTTTCTATTGACGAAAGGGTAAAAGCAACCACTGACATCGCCACAAATATAAACACAAATTATGCTACAATAAAACAGATACAATAGTAAAGACAACTATGTATAGTGCAAAAATCTATAGAAATTAAATTCTGTTAAACGACGTTTAATAGTATACACATTATGACTAAAAACGACTGCTGAAGGTAGAGAATTCCAAATTATGCAAAGTATGCACAGCTTACGGATGACAAACCACCCTTTAAAGGGGTGGCCCAGTCATATTACCCATTTTCAGTTTCGACGTCCGCACTAATACCTCTGAAGCGAGAGTCGCCAAATTTTGTATACAGGTAGAATATAGTAAGTGTTAGCCTTGGGATGGGCGTGTTCATGGTCACGTGACCTCTCTAAATTATGGGAAATAAGTAATAATATCTCGGAAACGGTGCAATATAGAGACATAGCCTAGTTGCAATGGAAGACTAACAGGAAATCGTAAGTGGCCTATCGAATTAAACCATTACCGGTGATGTTTTGTGACATTGAAGGCTACTTTTGCTGTTTGGAACCTTTCTACTTCACGTATCTTGGGAAATACAGCATGTTTTGTCTGCTATATGTTTACACGTGAATCGGAAAGCGCACATGGCTTGTAATTTCAACTATTTTTTGAAAACTAAGGGTTTCTCAAGGTCACAGCCAATTACGTACATTGTAAATGCTGTAATATCTCAGAAACTGTGCCAGACAGGGTCGTTGCTACTACAGACCACTAATAGGAAGTGATATATGGCCTATCGAATAGAGGCAATTCCGATGACCTTAAGTCACCTTCAAGGTCATTCCATAGTGTACGCCTTTTAAATTTGATTTTTCGTACAGCTGTGCAGCAGTTGACAAAATGTCACCTGACATAGCGCGTCGCGCGGTCCCTCTGCGGTAGCGGAGCTTCTTGTTTAACTTGTTTCTGTCTAGACAGACCACGTTTCAGCACCATGAAATAAACTGGAAACCTGCATTAATTAAATGAATTGATTCGTTACGTTTACGCAAATAGTTAAGTTACATCTCTGCTATCGTCGTTGCTGAATTAGAATGATGGGGTATTTAAATTTAACTGAAGTCGATGATGATTTCTGAACTTTTATGTTTAAAATTTCAATTTAGATCCCTTGTTGTTGAGTTTATGCGCGATATACATACTACTATGATTGATCTCATCTGAGTCATCTCTTTCCTACGGCCTATATGCCTATGACATATAAACTGTTCCTATTGCACTGAATTCTATGTATTGTGTCCACTGTTATCATGTTATGTTAGTTTTCTGTGGTGCAGTGCTGGCCACGTTATGTGTAAGAGCTATTGTAATGATTGATTGATTTGATTGATTCATGGATTGATTGATAACATGATAGAATATCAAACAATCGCACTTGGTGCGAGCTTATTGCAAAATCGGCGATCAAAGTCAATGATCAAAGATCAACGTCATTACCCCTTACTGATGATCTGATTAGATTTTGGAGGCCAAAGATCAAAAGTCAAGGTCACAGCAGGCCGTCGAGGTCAAATCTTATGAACACCATATCTCATGAACTACTTGACCAATCTGGATGAAACTTAAGGTAATAACCAATAGCCCTACTGATGACCTGGTTAGATTTTGGAGGTAAAAGGTCAAAGGTCAAGGTCACTAGCAGGCAGTCGAGGTGGCGAAGGCGTCCACGTCGACGCTGGGGCATCGCAGTGCGCCTTCTTGTTGTCGTTTTGTTGCCGTGGTTGTCGCTGATCGAGCGCCGTGTGTTGTCTCTAGTCGTCGTCAGCACGTCGACGACGCGCAACGAACAATGAGGTTGACTTGGCGCCGGAAATGACGTCACAGGGAGACGAGCGCAAGGAGCCGACGGCGCGACGCAACGACGATCAGGGAGCGACGGCGGCGGTGGACGGGCCCGAGAAGAAGGAAGCCGTCACCGACGGGGTCATCCGTCAGCTGATTGACCAGATCGCTCAGCTGCAAAGGGCAAGTGATGCACATGGCTTACGTCACGCCATTGCATGTTGCCGAAGCCGGCGATTAAGCTGTTCGTTATCTCTTGTTATGCTATCTGGTGAGCGACTTCCGCAGCTCACTGCTAGGCCTATTTGGCGAGTAAACACTGTCTCTCCTTCGTGACGGCCGTTTCATACTAACTTAAATGCCGGAAAAGTGATAGTTGCGCATAATAATGCAAAACCAATTTTATGGTCTGTTAATATGTATTTCAGTATTTTGATGTAGATACAACCGATCATAAGTTCACAGCACATTGAGTGGCGAAAGAAAATTGCGTATAGAGCAATGGTTCAATGGTTACGGAATTTTAGTAGATTTCAACAATGATTTCGACGTTTCAGAACACTTACTGTTAGTACCATAGCCATAATATGCCATTCGTGGCGTGAGACGTATATCGATTACGGTTATGTCAGTTAGGTACAGTGTTGTTAGCATAAACTTGACAGTTTACTTTTGACGATCGATGACTGAACCAAACCGTAACAAATCTCTTCACCATTTCACCGCAGAGAAATTTCGTACAAATTGCGTGAAGTTGTTTTACCCAGTAAGCGTGAAAATGTTTCAATTTTCATTTATGCCACGTTTGTAACGTTTTAAATGTTTTTTTTTTAAATTTACCACCGTTTATCATGTTCAAAATGTTGTCAGAGTGGCATGCATAGGCTATTTTGAAACTTTCAAGGAGAAAAAAAACAGCAAGGAAATAATGCTATTTTTTCTTTTATGAATCAGTTAACCTGAATAATCATGCTAACAAGAAGCTCCTCTGTCGAAGAGGGACCGCACGACACGCTGTCAATTGAAGTCGTGCACAGCAGTACAAAAAATCACATTTGAAAAGGTTTGCAGTATAGTAAATGACCTTGAAGGTCGCTTCTTGTTATTGGTCTGTGGTGTTTTGTCATCCTTGGTCTCGAACCTGCTATACGATTATTGAAGTCTTTAAACGCCATCCATTATGGAGTTTTAAAAAGCGATACTAAATGTAGCAAATGGGGTAATTTATAGTAGTGAGGGTCACTCAAGGTCATTGGAAATTGCACCATTCGATAGAGTGCATGCATGCAAGTTCCTATTAGCCTTAGCAAATTCTCGCCTACGGATGACCAACCATCCCCGGAAGAGATCGAGCGATCACGCGAACCGTTTAAATTTTTAGTCTGTAATTTTAATAGCCATATTGAAAATTAAGGATTTACTAAGGTCAGAATTAAGGTCACAGGCAGTCATGTTTGTATACTATAAAAGTGGAAATATAACGTAAACGGTGCAAGATGGAGAACTTGTTACTATAGATAGGAAGTGCTGTACGAACAATGAAATAGCGGCATTCCCGATGACCTTGAGTGACATTCGAGGTCACTCATTTATTGCTAGTTCTTTTAAATGCGATTTGTTTTCACAACTGTGCAGATTTCAACTAATTTGGAGCGTCGCGCGGTCCCTCTGGCCTCTGACAGCTCAGCTTCTTGTTATCCAGCGTTAGCAAACGCATTTTTCACTCTTTTACATTTTTGACGTTTTTTACTTTCTTTTTGTTCAAGGATTTTTACGTCCATGGTTTCATCTCCGCCTGCATGCGTACGTAATCTATCCAGTGAAGACGTCTGACTTGTGTCTGGTGTCGTCTGGTGCAATAGCGATGCCTAATTGACGGTAGCCAATGTCGACGTCCCCCTGATAACGTGCACTGGTGCAGAAGACGGCGACATCGAGGACGGCTTATGAAACGAGAAACTTTGATTTTTTCCTGCAGATGTTGCATTTGATGCTGCTAATAAGATTGATGGATAAACCTCCCAGGAAGACATATTGTATGCCTATGGAACTTGACGCTCATGCTGCCAAGCGGGTGGTTCTGCCGGGAATCAGAAGCAGCTCATCAGATGCGGATCCAACAGGCGGATCAGGCGGCCGCCTCCCCCTTAGGGCTTGGCTCTGCGCACTGAGAAAACTATGTGACTCCGTTCGCCTATAACATTGAATTCATTATTATCCACACATGCCGATAGGCAAGGTGTGGATATATCATTTACTG
>Ga0209363_1001437_pt1 | contig 11418 bp, 9 predicted proteins | sample WorMetexBAHAMAS3_FD_187385 | JGI IMG/M metagenome (GOLD analysis project Ga0209363, IMG submission 187385) | Marine gutless worms symbiont microbial communities from Max Planck institute for Marine Microbiology, Germany - Inanidrilus exumae... | ecosystem: Host-associated > Annelida > Digestive... | reverse complement strand
GGGCTAGGGTCATAGCCAGCGGGGCCCAGGGGCAGAGACGCTGATCAGGCGGTCAAAAGGCGAAGCCCCCCTCCTCCCGAAGTTAAAGCTTTGGAGCATATGTACGCCTAAAGGAAGGCCCAAAACTTTGCTGTCAGTACGCCAAGACCGACTAAATTTGAGTCCGGGCAGCAAACCGATGCAGTTGCCTCTCAGTTGCCTCCAAAGGGGGGGGAGGGTTAGTGCCCCGTTGCCGGTGCCTAGGGGCGCCCATGGTGGTGTATACCTTTCCAAGCCAGCACTCAGGATGTTCGTCTCGTAGCGTCACTTTACATCCGTACTCGGACTGCGACTGCAGCGACTGCTCGTAACGAGATTCAGGCAACTTGGCGTGCAAGATAAAACTATATTTTACACAGATAAACCGCCGTCAGCACTCTATAATACACGACAATAATCACAATATGCAAATTTTAATGGTCTTTTATAATAGCGAAGTCGTGACAACCGAGTCTGTTATACTAGCGTCAGAGAGCGGTATGAAGGAGCAATGTAACAACTGACTGCTCCTTTCCGACCCGTCCAGTTTTGAAAGGTAGAAGAAGTAAAGGTCGGATTGTTATAGTTAGAGAGCACTATTGGTTTGCCGTGACCAGCCGCGCTTTACAATCTCGGAAGTGGTAGTCGATTGGCAAGAGCCAATGGTGCTGCAGCGCAAATTGCGGCCATCCATTGCAAGCGTTAACGTACGGACAATTGGACCCGCGGCATGCAGCTAGCAAACACACCACCGGTCCAGTCAACCACACCAGGCCTTCACCCCGTAAGCATTCACCAGATGGCGCCACCCGTGAGCCCAGTATACCAATTAAAACTGTAAATATTAGGCTACAGCCGATGTAAAACGATTACAGTTGAAAATACCGATAATCTCCTGTACATTTTGGGCCATAAAAACGTGCCAGTTTATTTTGGACTATAACTCCCGTACATGTTTCTTGTTTGATTTTTTAAAGTTTATGTACAGATGGAAACAGGAATGAATGAATACTCCACAGAACAGTAACGACATTTAATTTACAGTTTTTTCACCTTAACTTTGTCTTTACACTGCCTGATAAAAAAACACAAAACAGCACATTTTGAAGAGCGTTCAATGGAACCGGTTGTACGCAGGTTTCACAGAAAGTCATCCTCCAATGTTCAGCTTGGCCATATGTCCTACCAGTCACCCAACCGTCAGTGTCGAGGCAATCGAGGAAAGACAAAACACTAACCCTATACCACTGGCTTGGCTCATCCTTTCTTCATACACCATCATCCATTTTTCCTCTAACCTTTTCACGGCACGGAATCTATACTACAAAATCGCTCTGTTACGGGTGGTCGGGTCGTTGCCACGCCGCAGCCACGGCATTGGTCGATCACGGTGAACAGCGGCCGCAGTCGACACAGCGGCCACACGACGGCGGAGTGAGGAGGACGAAGAGTGGCTGCTGCCTGCGCAGCCATCTCACGGACGGACGTCAAGCCATCACGCGCAGTGGCGGGAACTATGGGAGGGCCTCAAGCAATCACGCCGCGAAGTGGCCTAATGGCTAATGTGCTGATGCGCCGTTAAGAAGGTAACACTTAAGACGACGGCTCTTGGACCATCAATGGCGTCGCCAGCTATGGGGCACTGGGGCACGTGCCGCCCCAGGACTTACACCAATTTGTTTTTTTTTCAGTGTACTTTGACCTATACAAAGTATGACAGCAACTATATGTTGACAGTCGCTTCGTGTAAACATCCAGTAACTTTTGTGCCCCTCCTGACGGTAAATCCTGGCGACGCCACTGGGTACCATCTTAGTCCTACATTACCTAACAATTCCCACATAACTGCCACGCCAGTAAAAATTGTTAAAGAAGAAAAGACAAGTGAGGCCGCCATGTGCAGTAGAGCGTGACGCGCTCAGTGGTCGAGGTTTGACTCGGCCCGGGCGCGTCCGTCTACCAAAGAATTATTTCCAATAATTCATATGCACATGATAAACAGGAAGTTAATCCCGGACAAGTAAGAGGGTTCGACGGTGTCCTCTATAAACTGTGACCGCTGCTGATGACTTGATTAACAGCGTCATGGTGTCAGCCGCGCTGACGTGAGAGCCGAAGCAGACAGATGTGGCAAAGTCCCCTGGCTAGGTGCCGAAGAAGCGCCAGTCAGGTGGCCAGGCGCTGAAGTGATGGTCAGAGCTGGCGCTGAATAATTGCCAGTCCGGGCTAAGCCAGACATTACGCCACCCTTGAGAGGGCGCGTTTAGAAATGCCTGACAAGCTGCTCACGCCTACTTCAGCCTTCCTCTACCCTACACAACGCGCACATACACCGCACACACCTAACAATTCCCCTCCTCTCCCTGGGCTGGCGCATTGGACCGACATAAAGGTCTCAGCGCTGGGGTACAGAGTAGGCGGGACCCCTGCCCGCAATAACGAACGAACGAACGAACGAAAATAGAACGAGAGACAAGTGATGTTCATACTTGTCATCAGTGATACGCTGAACCCAGTCGTCAAGCTGATGTTGTTTACGAACTTCATCCAGTGCAAAGTAGTTGGAGTCACATCTGATGGTGGGACATGGAGGACGACTGCGGAGGTACTGGACCTCCCTCGGATCACGGAACGGACCCTGGATTTCATCATCATCATCATCATCATCATCATTATCACAATCAATCATGTATGTCGGTCCTCCTTATTGTCGGGCCGAAATGTACGCTGGCCGTGTCGCATGCTGCCCTCTGGTAAGTCACAGTGACTATGCTGACGGGACAGACAGACAGACTGACGGACGGACACCACACCGTTACATTACGCTTTCCGCAAGACGCGGCCAGCGTAACAAAGTGTCTTCTTAACACAGGTTAACAATTAAAACAGGATACAGGATTTCAATGTATTCATAAAACTTGATATGTCATCTGCCATTGAGAAACAAATGTCCAACAGATCACAGGCGTTGAGGTCACAGCCTTCACTGTCACACTTGCAAACACGATGTATGTATTTGTACGTACGTACACATGCATGCATGTGTATAGGTATGCATGTATATGGGTGGCAGCATGCGTATATTTCTGAGCATGTTCACTATAGTCGCCAACAAGCCAATGCAAAAGCGTTCAATATTAACAACTAACCCTAATCCTGAAACCGAGCATGACATTAACCCTACTAACTGTAACCACAAATCCTAAGTTTTCTCACCATTGTGCAGCAATCCTCGATGACCGCAAAGCCGAAAGTAAATATATATAGTTAATGATATAATGCAAAATGTTAAGTAGGCTATGTAACCCATTCTATACGCCAATGGGCCGATGTATCAATTAGACAATGGCGTGTTTCACTACGTTAGGCTCCTGCTGCGTACTCTAGGACCTACATGCGTGATCAACATTCATTGCTAATACTCAGTCCAAAAGCTCATACACATGTAATAAATGACAACAATTAGCCCCGTGCGGGACTGACGGTCGACTCTTCACAACTGACATTTCTGCCAAGTTGAAAGTCACGTGACACAAAAACTATGACAAATATCGAAGATCCAGCCTGATCAAATTTAGATATTGTGCCCTAGTTTAAGAATCAGTGGTCAGTTGCCAGCACCCATTGTAGGAGATAGTTTTTGAAAATGGCCGGATTTCCAACTTTGAAGGGCTCGTGACCTTGATTTTGACCTTGGATCGGGTCATACTGCATAACGTCGTGCATCACTCATCAACCTCTATTTAAAATCCAAATTTCATTGAAACTGAAGAAACTTTTTTTGTGGACGGACGGACGTACGTATACGTACGGACAGACGGACAGACGGACATTTGAGACCCACTTCATTAGGTCGACTCAAAAGAGTCCACCTAAAAATGATGATAACGTCACAGCTGATGATGATTATGACGATGACGATGATAATGATCAATGACATCATACCATCTGTTTACATGGAGCAGGCGGTAATTTATCACAGTTTGTCGGTGACGTTTTCTTCTCTTTCTGCCGATCGACACATGGTTTAGCATTGCGTAAGTAGCACTCGACTTCAGTTGGTCCACCCTTCAATGCACCAACACACACCGCAACACTTCAGTAACCGTAACTGCAAAAACAACATCTCTTCAGTGCCTTCATGTTGATACAGGGGTACCGGCCCACTAAGTTATTCCTACGCTATTCCGAAGGGCCGCTATACTCCAAAGGTCCACTATTATGACGGTCCCAAAGGGTTAAGGTTAATAGGGGTTAGTAGGCTTAAGGCTGAGGTTTACGGTTAAGGTTAGGGCGTAGGCTCACGTTTAGGGTTAGGGCTAGTAGGGGGTTAGGCAGGGTTATAGACCGGACTGTTGGAATAGTGGACCTTGGAATAGTAGTCCTTCATAATAGTGGACTGCAATCGACACAGGAAGGGCATTGTGTCTGTGGAATACCTGATCCACACATCAGAAAGAAGGACAGCCAAATTTGTAGTAACTCAAGAAAACAAGACGAGTTAAATGAAAACTAGTAAGCAATCATAGTTGTAGTAGTCAGACAACCCCCAAAAACTGTCCCTTACCCATGGGTCGATCTGGACCCCATATAATACATGGCTCTTTCGGTCCACACAAACAGCATCTCGATCGGTTCAGCCGTGTTTGCAGAAAACACGAACGTGACCAACAGACACACAGACAAACAGACCAACAGACAATGTTATTCCGTCTGTAGCAATAGGCCGCTGTGACGTGGCATAAAAAGTAACAAAATGAGTCTTTTGGTGACATCTCAAGACTTCTAATGTCAACTATGAATTTACATGCTGTGGCAGGCTGTTCCAAAGCCAGGCTACATCTACAGAGCTTACCCCAAGTCCACAACTGCACATCATATCAGACTGCTGTAAAACAGTGTGCTTACGTGAAACGGCGAATTGTACACGCCAGGCTGCGCTTTGGTCGAGACAAGGTAGTGATGTTTACACGCAAAGTTTTTCATGGCAGAAACATAGGCGTCTTGCTTGTCATAACCGTCTGCCATTTGCTGATGACAGACAAACGTCGCCAGGTTGCGCCTGACACAACAGAATAACATGACAATCTACTAATCTTTTAATCGACTACAACAATGATCATTATCAACTCCATTGTATCAGCCATAAGCATTGTTCAGCCGACTCCTCTCAGTTTTCTTTCTCCACTTCTTCTGGAAGGACTCATCCTCCATATAGACATTTATTGTACAGTTGTGATGTATTTTTATGCAATGTGTTTTTAATGTTTTTTAAAGACAATTTTAAAACTGATCAGGTACTGCAGACGTTATTTCTTCCCAAGACAAAAAGCTATAAAAAGTGTCTGGCAGGCTTTTGAGAATTATGTTACTGTGTAATTATTGTATTATTTTTATTGTGTGGCTCTGTTGTACATAATCTGTCTCGGTCTGTCTCTCTGCCTTGTTTGGCAAATAAACGTGTTCATAAAGGTCGTTCGCATGGAAGGGGAGGGGTTGAATTAAATAAAAACGAAAGCGGACAAGGGGGAGGCAGAATTTGATTGTATGCGGACGTCTGCATTCATAGCAGGACTGCCAACGTCTGATTTAGTCAGTTCAGGTACCTCCAATATTAACGCACCCTATCAGCATGATTAGGCCTATGTCACGTCTTACGAATTTATGATCTAGTAACTGCGTGGTGTGTCTGACCTGCAACCTTCACGTTGCAAGTCCAACACCCTAACCACTAAAGTAAGTAAGTAGGTAAGCGTTTATTACACTACCAGGCAACACGGTGGTTCACTTGGTCAGTCAATATATAAAACAATTGATCCCAAAAGCAACTCAAGGAAACCACACCATGCCTCATCTGCTTCCCAGTCCCAAGTCTATCTGTTATAACTTACGAACACTTGGTCATGGCTTGTCGGTTAATCAGGTTAAATCCGAACTACACAAAAATACATTCATCAATAGACTGATATTTGATGATTGTTACTGATTTTTGCTTTACTTCATTTGTATTGTGTTTCACTTAGTTTGTTTGTTTTTATTAGTTTGTTTTTATTTTTGTACTTCTGCTAATCTTTTATGTGCTTGTACTTCATTTCACGCGTTTGACGTGATCATTCTATACATAGTAATAAATAAATAAATAAATCATCCATCACTGCTTGCTTTACGAACGGTTCAGCTGTTTCAGTACAGTAAAGAAATGTGACACACACACACACACGTTTCGACAGCATACACTTCACTTGCAAATAATGCTGCACGGTAAAGTAATGGAGTGACAGTAACAGCTAAATGGCAGGCACTCAGCAGAGTGCACACCTCCTCCATAATACACTAAAATTAGCACAGTATCGTTACCACCGAGCAGCAGGTACGTCGGCCTAAATTTTCCCACACTGCACTGTAGCTGGTTTTCCCAACAACATTCTCACTTTTCAGTTAGTCGACCAGTCCACTGGACTATCTAGTCGACTATCCACTGGACATGTATTACAATGTGGGGAATATGTTCCGGATCATTTCCACAGTGTAACCAATAATCTACCCATTCCCCAACTTTCACAAAAATCCACCGATAATTTTTTTTCAGATATCCTACTAACAAATCTACAAACAGACAAACACGGATCAAAACATTACCCTCGCAATACTGTGACAGACGCAACTATCACTTGCACATTATATCACGGCATGTTAACATCAGAAACAAAACCTAAATGCATACGAACACAGCCACATGGCACACCGCACACGAATTAAAGTTTGCTCTCACATGTATTACAACTGCATTAAAACAGTTAAGAGAAAAATCTAAACATGGAAATAAGGACAGTGACATGGTTTAAGACACTAATAACAGACATACTTCATCAATTCCGCTTTCCATTCGAGCTCATGGAAATATTTCTTCCGACCGTAGAAGTCAAAGTGCTTTTTACGCGACCAGTAGCCTCTCCACACCTTCTGTATCTGAATTTCACATATGCTACATATTAGCGTGTATTATGACACAACGTTCATACACAGATTCAGCTTGTCAACCACAAAACCAACTCAATTCTCTGTTTCAACGTTACCTTTCAAGATTATGTAAAGTGCCTGCCTTGGCACATTTTCTGCGACAATGTCGTCACGATCAGTGCATTGTTAATAATCGTAATAATCATTAGCCTGCTTTACAGAACATGCTATTATGCTGCAATATGGCAAATTGCAGAACTGTATTCATGTCTACAGCGTACGCTTATCTGTACTGTGTTACATACTTTTTGCTATTATTGTGTTAAACTATTTTATGCAACAATATGTCAATTCAGTTCATATACTAGAGACAAAAGTCTGTACATGGGTCAACAGTCAACAGTATTCAGATCTATAGAATTAGAGTTTTGTGCATTATCCTTTAGAGTCTTATAGTTACATTTTTACTTACTGAATGTCACAATACAGCTAAATATGCATAGAATTCACTGCATGGAACAGGGACAATTGCTGTACACAATTACCACGCAACATAAAGTAGTTGTATAAATAAATATAAATAAAATTTTCATTATGCAGTGCTAAATTCAGATGGCATTAATGGCATCACTATGACAGTGTTTATAAGACCACAAAGAACGGAGTTAAGTTGTGAAATGAAAAATTTGTATACGGCATCATCACATGCTAAGAAGCTAACCCCTAATGGGCTCAGTGCTGGTACTGTGCAAACAAAAATGTCTTTAGTGTAGACATGAAATTGTTGATGTTTTTGCTGTTGTCACACAGTCTGAAACAACTAATTACCTTCGTTGCCATTGTACTGTAAAAGTTGTATTTCATCAGATAAACCCGTTTCTGTCAACCATCAAAAATACAGCAGAACAGTCAGTGCAATAACAGTATCAATGACAACATCATAATCAGCTATAGTACAACTCCCCGCAAAAGCGAAATTTGGGGTTTTTGTCACCAACACTTGACAACACTTGCCAAACCTACTATTAGAAATATAAAATGTAAACAATCGCCGGTTTACGGAGTTTTTGACCATTACTTCCATATCCCTCTACTGATCGTAACTATACACTAACTTGGTCTTCCCTCCCCCCTAGGAACCTTCCCGTAAAATTTGGTACAAATTCGTCCACAATCTTTTTAGTTATCGTGGTCACAGACAGACAAACAGACACACAAACCAACATTGGTAAAAACATAATCCCTCGCTTTCGTGGGGAGAAAAATAACTGCATATAAAACTTAGTACTAAATACATCCAACGTCAACTAAAGAAGACCAATGTTAAAACACAGTAGAATCATTATTCTCACAAGTAAACAAATAAATGTCACACATATAGCACAATTGCACAAACATCTGTAATGCGCTACCAGAGAAATGCCAAAATAAGACAAACAGACGCATTTTCAGATCCAAATAGAAAAATATTCTAGGTCAAGTATTCAGTGGTGACATAGCATATCGGCTGTGAAAGTCAGCTATAGGAAATCAATAAGTCATTTGGATAACATCAATATAGAATTCTGTTTTTCACCGTCAAAAAGCTGATACACATTCTCTCAACTAGCAAAAATACAGTATTGTACTAACAGTTCCACAACGTTAAACCATAAACAGACATTGCAAATAATGCTTTCTGGAAATATAAAATATAATTAGAATGAAACCTAAACATATCTAAAAAGAAGAGAACTGTAGATTGTTATGTCTTTGCTGAACTGATGCACATAAAAGCCACTGAAAATAAAAAGAAATAAGAAAATATCCATCAAAGAAGTGTTATGTCATGCACTGGAAAAGAAATGCATCTGTACAAAAGTATTAAAAAACAAATGGTATCTATCAGACATCTTCAAAAACCAACAGGTGAAAGTATGCTACAGATACTGGAAGAAAGAAGAGAAGCCAAAAAGCACATGAAAACCTAGAAAAATGAGGACTGATGATATAAATTTGGCACTGCAAAGTGAAAAACTAATAAATATGATTACCAATAGAAGAGTGTGGAAACATTGTCTTGCCTTGTACCCTCTCCAGACACGCTGAACATGTTTTGCACATACATTGAGGAACCTATACAGATCAACGTCAACCACATTAGTCGGAGTAATGCTTGACTGAATTCAGTAATTTGTTAAATGCAGCTAAATTAAGACAGTGAGGTAACTTTAAAAAACCTCTATACTTATAAGGTGCTAAATAACTTAATCTTAACTAAAGACAAGTGGTCCAAAAATTCTGATGTCATTGACTACTGAATGATCCCTAGGCTGTTTGCGCTGTAGAAGAGACTTCCAATGCTTCTTAATGGACTGTACAAGCCCCAAAATTATCCATTCCTGTGGGGGGATCACTACTCCATGGTTTCTTTGGCTTATGCAAGTCAGCCCCCAAATTGCATCTTAATCTGTTCAACCGTTTCGGCACAGCTCACCCGTGTGCACAAGACACAGACAGACACAGACAGACAGACAACGCTACAACATCTGTAGCAATAGGCTGCATCTACGTAATGCATGTGGTGCCTAAAAATGTTTGGTCTTCAGACCGACATCACACCCGTGATATTATCACGAGATTTTGTCACACAAGAAGGGCTGCAGACCCATCAGCCACACCAGCCAAATTTGTAAACTGTTTGAATCTGTTATGAGAGATGCTGTCGTAAAACACTTGCAAGTCAACCAGTCGATTCTTGACTCTCAGCACGGCTTTAGGAAAGGCCACTCTTGCTTAACAAACCTCTTGACATTTCTGGACAAAGTTACAAGTTACTGTATATACTCGTGTATAAGCCGACAATTTTTGGCTCAATTTCAACGTTCAAGTTGTGGGGGTCGGCTTATACGCGGGTCATGCCACACAGCCAGAGTCGACATGACGGCTATCTGTCAGCGACGCTCAGTGTGTGTGTGCCGCACACTGCATGGACCATTAGTAGGTCACTAGGGCTACGTGGATGCGTGCAGGAGAGCACGTCGGCGGGGTTCTGAATGACCACACACAGACTTATGCTGCTGCTGCTGCTGTAACTTGACACCATTCCAACACTCCGACCATGCAAGGCCATCGTTCAGTGATGATGAGATCAAAGACGACGACGACAGCACCCATCAAATTAGTCCTATATTGACCCATATCACAGACTACAAAGGTGGCCATGTGTATGACGACTGCATTGAACTAACGCGTGAACAGTTTGTTGCCTTGTTTAGCGCCGACTTGGACGAATCTGATGACGACTTTGGTGGCTTTGAACCTGCGAAGTAACGCTGTTATGACAGACATAACGTCACGTGATGTAGCTTGCAGTACTAGGCGTATGACTTCTGCTTACAATAAAATCTATCACGTGTGATAGCACGCATGTTCCCGTCGCCGTTGTTGTGAACTTGCTGACATTCACGCGTTGTCAAGGCCTAGATCTAGGGTACACGTCCGTCGCTGATTTTCGTTACCGGCTTATACACGGGTCACTAATTATTGCTAGATTTTTCTGCCGTGGGAATGGGAGTCGGCTTATACGCGGACGGCTTATACGCGAGTATATACGGTAGCTGTTTTGTGCTAGGTTTAATACCAATATATGTAGTTCTAACTGTGTTCCAGACCACTTTTTGCTAGGTTGCTTACGTAGCTCCTGGCCAATTTCGTATAGCGGCGCTTTACAAATTTTGTACGACATTGTATGACACAAGCTCCCAGTACAAACTCCTGCCTATAACCTTGCACCAACCGTAGTGGTTTGGTGTTGACCTTGACTGGATGTGTGTTTTATTAGGTCTAAGTTGACCCTGTGAGTGTTGACATTGGCTTGCAGTACTCTGGTGGCGCACGGAGCACGTGATTGGGCGGCACGCCATGATCTGCACACAATAGCAAACGATGATCTGATAACGGGTAATAGTTGATGATTCTCAAACATTAGATTGCATGAGAAAACGTGTCTTTTTGCTTTCGCCACCCGACATTGTCAGCAAAGGCATTATGTTTTCAGGTTGTCTCTCTGCCGCATTCATCCGTTCTTTCGTTTGTCCATCGTCCGGACAGATATTGTTACCATGATCTCATGAACAGCTTGAACAATTTTGATAAAACTTATCAGGAATATTCACTAGCCTTTACTAATGACCTGATTAGATTCTGGAGGTCAAAGGTCAGGGACACAGCTGGCCGTCGAGATGGCGAAGGCATCCACGTCAACACTGGGGCATCAGCGTTTATTTTCAAGTGTTGTAATGGTAGAATAACAGATTGAGTTTTGTGTATTTTAGTAGTTATTGCAAAGTAGGTGCAATAAATGTTTTGAATGGATTATACATTTCGTTTACTTGTACATGAGCTGTTGTAAGAACTAGAATATGTTGTGTTTTTTCTTATTTATATTCACTTTTTGGA
>Ga0209363_1001436_pt1 | contig 11420 bp, 5 predicted proteins | sample WorMetexBAHAMAS3_FD_187385 | JGI IMG/M metagenome (GOLD analysis project Ga0209363, IMG submission 187385) | Marine gutless worms symbiont microbial communities from Max Planck institute for Marine Microbiology, Germany - Inanidrilus exumae... | ecosystem: Host-associated > Annelida > Digestive... | reverse complement strand
ATGCACAAATAGTGCATCCCCTGCTTTTCGATCATCTGCTAACTCCGAATCAATCTCTTTAGCCCTGTATATAATAACGTTACTACGTCTTGCATCAATGTCCCTTTGCTCCTCTGTATCACTGATTTCATCGTAGCGTTCACCAGCTTTAACCACATTCTGTACAACCTTTGCTTTGTTTTCAACTATCCTTTCTTTCAACTCCGCGACTCTACGATTCACACTAATCTCCAATTGCTGGACTTTCCCCTCCAGTTCCTCAAATGCTTGAACATCCACCTTCAGTCAAACTAAACTCGGTGGTGAACTTCTTCCGGAGTGCCGACAAAAAGTATCGTGCCTTTTGCCTTCTTGATCTCTCTGCTGCCTTTGACACCATCGACCATAATATCTTAATCACCGCCTCTCTTGTTTCAGTATCCATGGCTCTGTTCTCAGCTGGTTTCAGTCTTACTTATCATCTTGCTCCTTTCGTATTAAATGTGATAACAACCTCTCATCCTTTTATAGTTCCTCTTGTTGTGTTCCTCAAGGCTTTGTTCTCGGCCCTGTACTCTTTATCATGTACACTACCCCTAGCAGTACCCTGATCTCTTTTCTTTCCCTTTATGCAGATGACACTCAGCTCTTCTTATTTTTCCACCCTTTCAGCTTTGACTCAAAGTATTTCTCATCTTCAAAATGCTTTTCAACAGATCTCCTCCTGGATGACGGCTAATTTTCTTAGTATTAATTCCTCTAAGACTGAATTTTTGCTCATCGGACTCAAAAACCAACTTGCCAAACTACACAATTCTTCACTTGACAACTCCCATTCTGCTTGAAATATTGGCTTTATCTTTCATGAACATCTTACCCCTGTTATCTTCTCTGACCAAATGACATCTCCCCCAAAGCCTGTTACTATCACACTCATCAGCTTTGTTGTATCCGGCCTTACCTTGATTTATCAACTGCCTGTACCATTGCTACCTGTATCATTCACTCCAAACTTGATTACTGTAATTGGGTTTGCTTTACCGTGTCTTTGGCATCGACTCCCTTTATCTCTTTGTCAACCTCATTCTGGTACTAGTTCGTCCATTTCTGACTCACCTACTCCTTCACGCATCACTTCCTCCTCTTTTTTTCACCACTCTGCTCATCCGTAACTCCCTCTCCTTTCACTCCCGGCTTAAAACCTGCCTGTTTCACAAATTGTACCCCTCATAGTTTTACTTCTTTCTCCCCTACTGTCTTCACGGACTTTTGCCTGCACTGTTTCTTCTGAGCTACCCGTTTTTTTGTTTATAGTTTTTCCTTATTTTTCATTTCTGTGTTGTGCGCTAGACCAAGCTGGCTATATCGTCAGCCTTTGAGCGCACATAAATATATCGTATTGTATCGTAACTCGCGGAAATGCCAACTCACTGACTAGCCAAATCATGAGCTGGACACCTCATGGATGCCGCTGCCAGTAGTAGTTGGAGTTGTAAAACTTGGACACATTAAAGGTTGCCGAACCGTTTGATACGTGCATTTTATGTGGCTACTCTGATGGCCTGTCTGGGCAATTGCTATATGGAATAGTTTATCAATGTGTATTTGCCACTGTTAAGAGGTACTGTATGATTAATTGATTATACAGTGGTTAGTCATAGGTTCATATAGGCAATCTGAAATAAGTAAGTGCAAAATTTGATAGCTTTGAGACTGAATAATTTATAGTCTCAGGTCAGTGATCTGAACTTAATCATTAAAAACTGACAGGTTCAGACCTGAAACTCCAAAGTCAGAACTAAATGACCTATAATGGATGTAGTGTGTCATGTGCTTTTACAACATGTAAATGTAAAATCAATTTAAATAAAAAAACATGTAACTGTGGTGAAGCAACTTATCACGAGAAAGCATTAGCCGTACAACATCAGTTTAAGAATGGTCACATTCCTGTGACACTAAATCAGCATATAGTTGTTACTGTATGAATAGACACATATAAAAGACATACCGAATTTTGCGGATGTCACAAAATACAAGTATAAAACAATATCTCTTGTTCTTGAGTTCCCACATACCAAAATGGTGAAATATGTGTGACAACCAGCAGCAATATTTCAGCTGAGAAAATTAAAATTTATGTTTGTTTATTGTCCAGATGTGGACAGAGTGGTTTACTGCGTCTGTAGTAAGTCATTGAGTTTTGAGTTTGAGATCTGATGCTATCAATTTCAATGTGTCTCACCTTCAGATCGGGCCGATATGAAGCTATCAAATTTTGCATTTCCTTATTTCAGATCACCGATCTGAACCTATAATTATTGTTATACAACAGATCTCCGTGGCATAGGAAACCATAATATCGCAGTATAGTTATTTTTAGTAATAATAATGTAGTATTTCAAGATATTTCTCAGTTAGTGAGGCATTGAGGCCTGCTTCTGTGTACTCCTTGTGATATGATGAAATTTGCAATGATGATAAAATTGATCCATACTAGTTAGCACCGCTTGGTTCAAGTTGGTTATTGCATCAGGAGTTTGGTCATTACTGCTTTTGAGCTGTCAAAAATGTTGGGAAATGCCTCACCAAGTATTTTTCTTATAACTTGCTTACTAGTCTTATCAAAAGTAACCAATGTGGGCATCAAATCTTTCAGTAGGAATGTGCAGAAAGCATGAAAATACTCCCAAGAATTGTGCAAAGAAAAAAGGATAAGTAGACACCCTTAGGCCTGTGTGAAAAATATTTGCAATATTCTTAATTTTGACCCTTTTGTGCATGCTCTGATACCTGTTATGTCTGTTAATTACTTACTGCACCGTAAGCAGACAACATACTCCACATTTACAGCAGACAGCGAATGGCTGTATATTTAATGTGTGCTCGGGACTGCATCTCATCTAGGCATATTCAGGTGTTTTCAGGCATCATCAGAGATGTATATAAACACGTGTAAAATAGCATTTGGTATGTCTACCCGCAATTTGACCAATGACCATTCAGCGAACTATCCACACCGCGAGTTGTTCAGTCCAGAAGTTGGCATATCCGTGAGTTGTCCATTTACCCTGCTGAACCCTTGTAGAATAATAAACTGAAACCGGGCAAATATTCAGCCAAACAATCTGCTGAAACAATGAAGTGGTTATGTTGATTCTGTGTTGTCTAGCTTTATGGATGTGACTGACAAAGACATAGACAGCTTCAGTGCTGAAGCACCAGAGAACAGTTCTGCTGATGACACAAATCAGACGTATGGATGTTCACATTATCAGCGCAAATGTTCTTTAGTGGTATGATGAACTGGATCATTTTGTTCACTTGTATATGTTATGCCTATTTGCTTGTCTCAGGGAGCAAGACTGTTGTGTAAGTGGCACTTCAGTGTGGCTGTGACTTTTATTACGCTTAGTTGTTTGCTTTTACTTGCTATAAAAAAGCATAGTGAGCTGACCAACAGTGACTGTATGAACAAGAAATGGTTGCTTTTCACACTTATTTACATGAAGTTTATCCCTCTGATGATTTCTTACCAAATGCCCAAACATGCCCATTACTTGTGATATGAAAATCCAGAATTATGTTAATGCAATAGTCTTTGCAGAGTGATATATACAGATTTCAAGTGATGTGCAAATGTTGCAGGCTCCATGCTGTGGTAAAACGTACATATGTCGTCTGTGTCATAACGATGCTGAACTGCATGAGATTGACAGGCGTTCTGTGGTTGACGTTGTCTGTAATGTATGTGGCACTAAACAGGCAGTTAGTATATGCACATCTGTTTTTATTAGTGTTTATTCTACTGAAACATGTAGCATAATGTATTACTATAATACATTAAAATTAAACCTGTTTCAAGTATTAGCAGTGATATCATTGGGATATACTATGCAAACATCCTCGATATGTGTTAGTACTTTGCAGATCAGAACTACACACAGATACGTGCACCCCGAAAACTAGTTCTGTGTTGTAGCATCATGCACTCCCCCTTGCCGCATATTGCATATGCATCATATACTGTGTAGGTGTATACGTTACCGAGCGTTGGGCCAGAGCTGATCCCAGTATACAGGCAGTCAGCCTGCAGGTGACCATAAGTTATCCACCTGGCAGTAGGCTGCCATTACTTTCTGCCAAGCCTGCGGTTACCGTCCCAGCCACAGAGCATCAGCGCCTCTTGGCCGGTACCATTATACACTGCTTGGTGACAGAGGCACGTAGGTGTGAACAACTTGCCCAAAGTTGTTACACAGCTTTTGCCCGGAGTAGGATTTTAACCTACGACCTGTTGATCACAAGTCCAATGCTCTACCCGTTGTGCCACCATATGCATCGTATGTGTATGCTGTGGCCTGCATCCTTCCGTCCTTCTGTCTGTCTGTCACATCAATGTTGTGTCAGAATGACTGCAGGCATTACCATGCAATGTTTACTGATGCCAAAGATCTGTGTAAAAATCCAGTGATGTTACACCAGAATCGGAAAGTATACATGGCCTATAATTGTGTGCTGTCATAATGAAGCCGAAGGACGTCTTAGATTCTCATGTAATCGTGTAGGCTGAAAAGTGTTAATATATTGGAAGTGGTGCATTGATGTAACACAGACCACTCGTATGGCCTAATGATTAGCACCATTTTTGGATGTCTTTCAGTGACCTTTAAGGTCATTCATGCTTGGAAGCCGTTTCAAGTGCAATTTCTGTAACAGTTTTGCAGTAGTTCGAAAGAAAGATTTTAAATGATGTATATAGATTATTGTGGTCCATCTGCAACAGCCTGGCTTCTCTGGTTTAGATATGCACACATGTAAAATTGCATATTTTAGAGCATGGGACAGTGTTGGCTGACAGTTGTTCCAGGCTGTTGATGAATCAGAATGGTATGTGAGGTGTTGGACTGTGGGTGTCGGAGGGTATTGAGCCACAACTCTTTGTCTCACAGAGCTGTAAAATAAAATTGTATGACAGTGAAAATAGGATCAACCGTAGCCTCCATACACTTTATTTAGTACTTTTAAGTGAGTATTGTGGATTGTGAAGAATAATAATATATTTTACACATGTGCGTCGTCGTGAATTGTATGTAATGTAGGTAAGCAATGAGTGTGTGAGCTGCACGGTACAGTTTGGCCGCTATTTTTGTCGGCTGTGTCGGTTGTATGATGACGACATTGACAAAGGACAATTTCACTGTGATCTTTGTGGCATGTGCAGGTCTGACGTTGTTCCATTCATTTTTTGTAAATTTTGTAATGTTCCAACAGAATCCTCCAGTTTTTAACTGGGGATGACAGTTTACACGTGTTGACCTGTGTAGTGGCCTTGTATTGGCTGTATGCGTCAGTCAGTGATAAGTTACTGTAGGCACATTTGGTCCCTGATTACAGAAGATGGTGAGTGTATGACGGAATTCCGTACCAGGTTAAACAGGGGGCAGGCGATCAGGGCATCACTGCAGAAAATATGGAAAAGTCACAGCATACCGATTTAAACGAAGATACGACTAACGCAAGAGCTAGTATGGCCTGTAGCAACGTACGGCTGTGAGAGCTGGACACTCAGAAAGAATAAAGAAACACGTCTTGACGCCTTTGAGTTGAAAGGGCTGAGAAAAATTCTGTGGGTTTTGTGGACAGCAAAGAAAACAAATGAGTGGGTTCTTAATAAAGTTGGAGTAAAGAGGGAACTGTTAGACACTGTCAAAGCAAGGAAGCTAGCATACTATGGTCACACCTTGAGGAAACAAGGGAGTTGCCCAGAGAAAGAGATAATGCAAGGAACAATGCCAGGTGCACTCAGGTGAGGAAGACTATGCACAGCCTGGATGGATAACATCAATACATGGACAGGACTTCCGGCGGAAGAGTCAATCAGAATGACAGAGGACAGAGATAAATGGAGAAAGAACGTCCATGGTGTGGCCAGCCCTCGGATCGAGGATGGCTAAGAAAAGAACAGAACATATGAAATGTATAAATCCACCAAGAAATACCGGAGTTATAGTGAAAATAAAATGGCACGTTTTTATGGCTTATGGTGTATATACAGAAAGTGGAGTATAGAACGTTGTTGATGTGTATGATGCAGAGTCGGTGGCAAAGAAAACTTCTTTCATTGTCTTAAGTGTGACTTATGCCTTAGTATTCATATGAAAGACTCACATAAGGTACGTGTTGAAAGTAGGGCTGTTGAATTAACTCGTTAACTAACGTGTTAAGGAATTAATCGCGATTAAGAAAATTAATGCCACAAAAATTTTTAGTGCAAACTAATCACACCAGTTGCAAGATTCAATGCAAACCTCTAAATAATTAAACTTTACTCCTTCAATGAACAAGTATTTACTTTCCGGTTGCAGCACTACTCTAAATTTTGTTGCATTTTACTAAACTTTTCTACTAATACCATTTGATTTCTATGCTGAGACTTATTCACAGATAGGTGCCAGTATAGATGCGGATATTTTGGCGTCCATGTCCATCCGCGTCCGACTGCAGCACTCCAAGTACAGGCGTCTGCGGACGGTTGGTATCTGGTCTTACCAGCAGCAACGTACTCTGTTCTGTCATGGACTCGTGCAAAAGGAAGGAGTTATGTGACGAGTTATACAAATTAGGCATCTAGAACGATTAGGTGATTCCAAAATCAAAACTGAAAATCATCGTTCATCAAGTACGTACACTACGAGCAATTGACGAACTTAGAAGTATGCGTCATTGTCCGACCGTCCGCAGCTATACACGTAAGGATGCATCTGCTTCCGTTCGTGGATGTGTGAAAAGCGTCCACGTCCACACATATCTGATCATTCATTGCCCCTACACCTGTAAGTTGTAACACAACACAAAGGAAATGTGTGTTAAAACCGTGATTAATGCATGATTAAAATAATTAATTGCACGATTAGCAATTAACGTGATTTAAAAATTAATTGCTCAACAGCCGTAGTTGAAAGAAGATATTGTTTTGTATATTTTACGAGTAATTACAACTAATGTTGATAAATTACTCTTATGCTCGTAATTTGATTTTTTTCGACAACTTGCTATATTTTGAAAATGGTACATGACAGATGCTGATTTCTGTAGAAGATGAATAATAAATTGCATGCGCTCTTTTGGATTGCAGTGACATTACTGATAACCTTGGGTGACCCTAACTACCACAAATCACCTATATAGTTTTATAATATCTATGTTTGGGGTGTTTTTCATGTCTTTGCAATGGTTGTCTTTACGAATTTCATTTTTACAAACCACAGTGGTCGAAGATGAGCAATTGGTCTGTTGTGTGTGTCTGTGTGTATGTCTTGCTAGCTATCTGTCTGTCTAGACGATAACTCTGAAACAGAATGATCTTTGACCAAGATATTTGGCATGATTGTTCACCTTGACCAAATCTAGATCAGATTCCTAGGTCAAGTTTCACGCAAGCAATGCTGCACGATAGCTTAGGGTCTCTAGTTTTTCTGGTAGCAAAGATCTTGGTGAAATTGCAATGGGGTCACCACTTTGGGGGCACCAAATGCATTTGTGGTGGAAAAAATTTGCAGCTTTCGACAAATAACTTGCTATACCTCGAAAATGGTACATGACAGACGCCGGTTTCTGTGGAAGATGAATAGGAAATTGCATGTGCTCTGTTGGATGGTGGTGACCTTAACCACCCCAAATCACCTATATATTTATGTTTGGGGTGTTTGTTGTTTCATGTCTTTGGAATGGCAGGAGCTAGTCTTCAAATTTTGTATACAGGTTGGCTTTATGAAGTATTAACCTTACGATGACACACAACCCATATAGGTGTGGTCATATGTGACTATCTTTTAAATTCTGGGCTCCTATCATGTCTCTAAAACGAGTGACAATATATGCTTCAAATTTGGTATGCAGATTGATCGTGATGAGTACTACAGTGGCTATGCATTCATGTTACTAGGTGAGACAAAGGCATGATGAGCTAAAAAACAGATGTGAATATGCGTTGGTAAAAAAGGTAAAAATGGCAGGTGTATTCTGTGTTTGTCAAGTCGAGTTCTTTATGCTGAAGTCGAGTGGGGTCTATCTAGTTGACAGATCTGTCGATGGTGAGTTGTTGTTTGTGCTTGCAGTGTGTGGAGAAAGTAGCTCACTCTAACTGTCCTGTGTGTCTGGAGCATCTGCATACGTCAACTCATGGGCTCAATGTGTTGCAGTGTGGACATGTCACTCACAAGTAATCACATGCAACTATCTTTGGCTCCAGCAGTCTGTCTCTGTACACCAGTGGATAGTTCTGTAATGTAGCGCCGTCCAGTCGTGTCAGTCGCTGTTGATTAAAACCGAATTATCCACACATGCTGATAGGCAAGGTATGGATATATAGTTTACTGCTTTTGTGTGTATGTTTTTGTTTGTTTCTTTGTACGGTTACAGATTTCTCTGCCGAGGATAAAGCTATTGGCACCAAATTTTACACGGCGGTTCATCGGCATCCAAGGCAGGGAATCTTTCATTTTGTGAACTTTGCTCCCTAGAAGCCCGAAATTTGACAAATCAGCCAGCATGCAGGCCACGCCCACTGGGATGTAAACATTACTGTGGAGATGTGCCGACTTTGACGACACGCTAGAGATGTGCCGTTTGTGATATCGTGCGGCTTGTGGATGTCGGATCGGCATGTGTGGATATATGTCAGTCCCCGAAGACTAACATACTTGTTCAAGGAGAAATGTATTAAGCAGAGATTTGAAAACTGTCAAGACTGGTATTGGTTCATACAACAAGAGCTTAGCAGCTGCTGAGATGACAAACTGTGGTGTAGTGAGAGCCAAAAAATTTAAGTCCAGCAATCAACACCCACCTCTTGGAAAGTCTTCTTTCCACGGGCTGATGTAGACTTCGTCTGTTACAGATTGGAAAAAAACAATTACTGTGATGGTGCTGTTAGAAATCAAAGTAACCGATTTTGAGACTTGTCAACAAATTCACAATGTTCAAAGAAAACTAAAAACACATGGCAGTTATATGTAGATATGACTCATAAATATGTGCAAAATTTCGACTCTGAAATTGTTATTGGTGCTAAGAAATCAGCAAATAGATATATGGGTTATGTGTTTTGCTATATCTGTGCTGTAAATCAGGAACTACTTGTTGCATTTAGTAGTAAATTTCTGGAATAATTGGATTAATTACTGATTTTAGGTCGTGCTGGAAGGATCTTTTGAAACATGGGTAAGTTTTACCACTTTTTGTTGATCGTATAATATGACAGTTTTGACGCGTTTGTTTGTGGTTTGTTTGTTGTTGATCATTTTATTTACCAGTAGTTAACGTCAAAAGTAAGTGTCACATTTTGCTGTGATGTGACTCGTCGGTTGTGAGTGCTAAATAATATGTAATGTGTTTTATCTATGCTTGTTGTTTTGGCCAGCAACTATGCATGTCCTCTGTGTTGTCAGTCAACAGTGGACATGACAAACCAATGGCAATACCTTGATGAGGAAGTTGCAGCAACTCAAATGCCGGATGAATACCGTGACATGATTGTCTGGGTTCTCTGTCGCGACTGTCACAAGGTACTGAGCATGTAGTGATGGTGTTTCTGATACTGTTGATGAATCTGTTGAGTGTGCTACCTAGTTGACACGTTGGATGCCGATGGAATGTGTAATTTGGCAGTGATGTTAGGGGTTAGAACTGATGTACTTGAAATGAAATTTCTTGAATACTTGTTTCAGCAACCATGCAGTTACATGTCTGTGTCAGTGGTAGTATGCTATTGTATTCAGGCCACTCACGGATGTTGTGCCTTGGACATCTTTTAGCTAGCACACAGCAGCTGCCAATGCATTTGTCCAGTCTTAACCACCATTTAATACATTGTTCTTTGGACCCACATGACTCAGTTTTGCAAACAGCATCTTAGTCGATGCACCCGTTTTTGCACAGCTTACCCATGTGCCCAACACAGTCACACCGTGCTACATGTGACATCTGTCGCAGTAGGCTGAATAGTGACATGAGTATGTATTGTCTGGGTGTGTATGCCTATGCGCGCATTACCGGTGGGATGGGGGATTTTCCCCCACTGTGGTTGTGGACCCCCATGTAATACACGGCGTTGAAGTCTCGGCGCTTTCGGCGCCTTGGTGTTGTCCCCCCACTACTTTTTTCTTAGTTTGACCACTGGTGTATGCGTGTAATGTCTGCTACTGTTTGTTGTGCTACAGAAGTGCAGCGTGCCGTTCCACGTTGTTGGTCTCAAATGCGTTCACTGTGGCTCTTACAACACGTGTCTGGACAGTGAACCAACAGATGCTGAGACTGCTGTAGAGGAGTCTGCCGTTGTCACGCAGGCTCATGGCGATGATGACCGCAGTTCGGCCAGTGCCACAGTGCCTCATGAAGGCACTGGTGATGGCAGTGATATGAACATGGAGTGACCATTGCCATTATGATAATGTGTCATTTAGATGTGTTACCTGGTGAATCAATTTCCTGCTTGCAGACTTGCGTTTTTAATTTGTTTTTATGTCAGCCGGCAATGTTTATAACTTATATACTGGTGACTGTGTTTCCTTGTTGCAATAGATAAATATCGCAATTGTCAGTACATTATATCGTTATTTAATAAAATTATTTAAGTTTGCACTTTTTGTAGGAAAAGAAAAAACCTGCATAATTTACGTGATCATCTGTGGTTTCAGATTAATAAAACATAATAATAAAATATAACAGATTACATTTTCCTCAGTTTATCATTGCCACTGTTAGTAAGTGCCTAATTATTCGCCCGAAGTGATGCTCCGCTTCGGGCTAAATTGAACCGATTTGGATGAAATCTGGAACAGTGTGAGCCAAATGTTGTGGGCTGGCCCTCACAGTAGTGACGGTTTAAGAGGCAGCCGAAACTTTGTTTTTTTGTAAGGTAAATAACGCACAATTTCACCGGACAGATTTTACGACATTTGAACACGACGTCGATCTCTGAGGCAGTGATAACTTTCAGAACAGAATTTTGAAATGTTACCATAAGGGGTCGTTTTTTTTCCAAAAAATGCAAAATTGCTAAATTTCCAGGTCTTGTGACTTCAAGCCATTACAACTACACAACGATCACAGTTCGCTGGAAATTCTCGACCAAACTAACCCTCTGCGGGATGTCTAGTTTCTGTTTTAACTTTTTGCCATTAGAATAAATCCAGTCTTTCGCCTGGTAGTACGCTGAGCTCCATATAAGGAAGGACCCCTCCAATTTTTTCGCAAGGTCCGTAACTCAATATCGGTATCGTACGACTACGGCATAACGAGTATCACGTCTAATAATTTTTGCCTATCAGTTAGCCATTGAGAGACTACGGTAACCAAATGATGCCTCGACCGTACGGGGTGTCTAGTTTCCATTTTTACCGTTGGAATCAATTCAAAGTTCGCTAAGCCCTGAAGCC
>Ga0209363_1001435_pt1 | contig 11420 bp, 9 predicted proteins | sample WorMetexBAHAMAS3_FD_187385 | JGI IMG/M metagenome (GOLD analysis project Ga0209363, IMG submission 187385) | Marine gutless worms symbiont microbial communities from Max Planck institute for Marine Microbiology, Germany - Inanidrilus exumae... | ecosystem: Host-associated > Annelida > Digestive... | reverse complement strand
GTCGAAGGTCCAAACCATACGCACGTGCCATATCTGCCTCCCAAACCGCCTCGGGATACAGAATCATGTGTCACGCCCTTTGGGAATCCCCTTCCCACCGATTCCGTGTTCCTTGAACCCGCTCTAGTGCTGGTTTCCGGCTGATCCCGTCGGCCAGGCGCCCGCGCGTCACATCCCCAGTGCGCTTAGATAGGTTTGCAGGATCGCGTCCCGCTCCTGACGATCGGCTTGGTCCATGCGCCGCAGGCGCACCACCTGTCGCAGCGTCCGCACATCGTAGCCGTGGCCCTTGGCCTCGGCGTACACTTCGCGGATATCGGCGCCCAACGCCGTCCGCTCGTCCTCCAACCGCTCGATCCGTTCGACGAGCGACCGCAACTGATCGGCCGCGACGCTGCCCGCGTGCTCCATGGCTCATGGTCCTCCGCCCCTTCGAATGGGCGCGGACAATAGAGCGCTTTCGGGGTAATTGAAAACGTTCTGATGGCGCCGTGGCGGCAGTACGTGCGAGGCCGGCTCGCTTCGACCGATCGCTACAAAGCGATGTAACGGCGCAGGGCGTCCACCTCGGCCTGGGCTTCCTCGATGCGGTTCTTCACCACGTCGCCGATGCTGATCATGCCCACTATTTGGCCCTGTTCCACCACCGGCACGTGGCGGAAGCGGTGGGCGGTCATCATCGCCATGATCCCCGCCACCGGGTCCCGCGGGGAGCACGTGACCACCTCAGCTGTCATCAGCTCGGCAACGGGCTTCTTCAGCATGTCGTCGCCATGCTGACTAAGGGCGCGAACCACGTCGCGTTCGGACAGGATCCCTGCGATGCCGCCGATGGCGTCGCGAATCAACACGGCACCGATCTGGTGATCAGCCATGAGCTTAACCGCGGCTTTGACGTTCTCGCCGGCGTTCAAGCTGATCACGTTGTCGCCCTTCATCCGCAGGATGTCGGCTACGTACATGGGAAAGCCTCCACTTCGATCGTCCGGTCAGAGACCGTGCGCCGTTTCCTCAATCAACATATCCACCACGTCGCACAACGCGTCCCGGTGACTGCGCCCCTCGGCGACGGACTGCTCGTAACGGGCAAGCTGTCGATGAGCGCCGGTGCCGCGGGCGATGATGTTGCGGCAATGGACCACTTCGTCGACGCATCCGCAAGCCTCGGCGTCCCGGTAAACCATGCTGATCAGCTCTTCCAGCAAATCCGCGCATGACACCATCTCGCCCTTGCCGAAATCCAACAACCCACCGTCGGTCCCGTAGCGTTTCGCCCGCCACCGGTTCTCATTGATCAGCATGGGGTCGTATTCCCGCCACCGCTGATTGTTCGCCCGCAGCCGGTACAGCATGCGCACGATGCACACGAACAGCGCCGCGATTCCCACCGCGTCGTCCAGCAGCGGGCAAACGTCGGTGATCCGCATCTCCAAGGTCGGGAATTGGGCGCTGGGCCGCACGTCCCACCAGATCATGCTGGCGTCCTTGAAGATCCCTGCGGCCACCAAGACATCCACGTGACGCTCGTATTCGGAAAACGATTCGAACCGCGACGGAAGGCCGGTGCGCGGCAGCTCGTCGAAGACGCTGAGCCGATAGGACTTGAGCCCGCTATCCTCGCCGCGCCAGAACGGCGACGACGTGCTGAGCGACAGCAGGTGCGGCAGGAAGTACGCCACCTGATTCATCAGGTCGATCCGCAGCTCGTCGTCATCAATGCCCACATGCACGTGCATGCCGCAGATCAGCAGCCGCCGGGCCACCGCCTGCATATCGCGGGCAAGCACGTGATAGCGCTCCTTGTCGGTGTGCCGCTGCTCTTGCCAGTCGGTGAACGGGTGGGTAGACGCGGCGATGGGCGCCAGACCGTGCTTCCCGGCCACCTCGGCCACTGTGCGGCGCAACCATGCCAACTCTGCGCGTGCCTCCTGCACCGTCTGGCACACCCGCGTCGCCACCTCGATCTGCGAGGTCAGGAACTCCGGCTTGACCAGGTCCCGGATGCGTTCTTCGCATTCCGCCATCATCGCCGGTGGCGGATCGATGGTCAGCTCGCGAGTCTCCACGTCCACCAGCAGGTATTCCTCTTCGAGACCGATGGTCAGCGGCGGTTCGCTATAGGGCATGGTCAGAAGTACGCGACCCGATGGAGGCTGTCGGTGGTCTGCAGGATCCTGGCCAGCGCGTCGCCCAGCAGCACCGCCCAGCGGGCGGCCTCGTCCTGTGTATCGCAATGGTCCTGGCGGATCTCCACCGCGCAGTTGGCGAGGCCGGCGGCCCCGGCATGGAGGTCTATGGTGTAGGCGATCTCCTGCCCCGAATACGGCTGATTGTCGCCCACGTGCAGGTGGTCATGCTCGCGCAAAATCTTGATCAACGGCACCGCCAGGCGCGGGCCCCGATTCCACAGCACGCCGATGTCCCAGTAGCGGTCCTCACCGTTCAGCGTCGGCGTGAAGCTGTGGATGGAGAACAAGGCCGGTTCCGGCCCCGACCGGCGCAGCCGCGCCAAGTTCTGCTCGACGGCGTGGTGATAGGGCCAGTGGATGTCCTCGGCGCGGGCCTCCTGCTGCGCCGAGGTCAAGCCCACGTTCCCCGGCACGACGATGCCGTCACTGACCTCAAGGATGGAGTGCGGGTCGCCTGGCGCCCGGTTGCAGTCGATCATCAGCCGCGAATAGCCGCACAGGACAGCCGTAACCCCCAAACGCTCGGCCAGCATCAGGGTCACGTCCGCGGCGCCGATATCATAGGCGATGTGGCGGTTGAGCGCGTCTTCGTCCAACCCGAGGCTGCCCATCGCCTTGGGGAAAGCCCGGCTGGCATGGTCGCAGACCAACAGCAGCGGTACCCGGCTTTCCCCGTTCACCACCGTGAAGACGGGCGGATCGTCGGGTCCGATCAACGATGTGGCATCGCCCGTGGGCGGGGGGCGCGAACCGGCCAAGATGGACTCCTGATCCATGAGGGTCCCCGTCTGCTTCGGGGCGCCCGATCCCCTTCGGACCGCGACGCCCCGAAAAAGCCGCTGATGACAACGGACAAGCCGATATATTAGCGGCCCATGTCGCAGTTGCGAAGCTTCACGACCGGTCGCCGCGTCGGCGGACCCCAGGATACCGTGCGGATGGCGCTGCCAGCCCTGCTGGCGGGCGCCATCGCCATCGCCTTCGCACCCATTTTTGTGCGACTCAGCGAGCTGGAGCCGACGGCGACGGCCGTTCATCGGCTGCTGCTGGCATTGCCAGCGCTGTGGATTTGGCAGGCACTCGAGGTTCGCCACGGCCCCAAGGACGCCCGACCCCGTTGGCCCCGCGACCACGGAGTGTTGGTCCTGGCCGGCCTGTTCTTTGCCGGCGACCTGGCGTTCTGGCACTGGTCGATCCGCTTTACCTCGGTCGCCAACGCGACGTTGCTGGCGAACTTCGCGCCGATCTTCGTCACCGTGGCCGGATTCGTGCTGTTCTCCGAGCGCTTTTCGCGCACCTTCCTGATCGGCATGGTACTCGCGCTCGGCGGTGCCTGCGTGCTCATGGGCCGCAGCCTGACGCTCGGCATGGAAACACTGTTGGGCGATGCGCTGGGCCTGATCACCGCCATGTTCTACGGCGCCTACATTCTCACCGTGGGTCGTCTGAGGGCGCGCCTGCCCACGGGCACCATCATGGCCTGGACCGGTGCCGTCACCTGTGTGGCGCTGGTGCCGGTGGCATGGATCTCCGGCGAGACGCTGATCCCCGAAACTCTCCGCGGTTGGCTGGTGCTTGCCGGCCTGGCGTTGTTTTCCCACGCCGGCGGCCAGAGCCTGATCGCCTATGCGCTGGCCCATCTTCCGGCGGCGTTCGGGTCGGTCACGCTGCTGCTACAGCCTGCGGTGGCAGCGCTGCTGGCCTGGGTCCTGCTCGGCGAAGCCCTGGGGCCGTGGCAGGGCGTCGGCGCGCTGGTGATCCTGGTTGGCATCTACGTGGCGCGCCGCGGTAGTTGATCCCGTTGTCGGGAGCTACCGAAAGGCGCGGGCAACCGTCGGAATTCTTGCCATGATGCGACCCACTCGCACGCATCACTTGGCGTTGGAGCGTTGATATGAAAGGAGTTTTGAAATCTGGCCCGGTTCTTGCTAGTCAATTGTCCAACGAATGGCCGAACGCCGCCACGACGAGATCACCGCGTGAGGGCCCTGCGTTTGCGGCATCTGCCGGTAGGGCAAGAATGGACGAAGAGGATGGTACACAAAGCTATGTTTGCCTCGCGCGTGGAGACTCGGCGCCAGAAGATCCTGCGACAGCGGCCCTCGACCCCGTGGCCGGCGGCGCTGCTCTTCTGGCTCGGTGCTTCGGCGCTGATCTGGCTGTTGATCTGGGGGATCGTGGCTGGCCTGAGTTCCGACGTATCGATTGTCGGAACCAGCGCGACTCCCGGCTTGGACGCCAGCCACTGAGCGCGGATTCAGCGAAGGCTCTTAAACCGTGCACGTTAAGCGTCGCGCAACAGTCCCTCGATGTCTTGGGGCGTGCCGACGGACGTGGCGCTGAGCCCTCGGTCGATACGCCGCGCCAGCCCGGTCAGCACGCGACCGAAGCCGACTTCCACCAAGCCGGTGATGCCGCTCGCCATCAGGTAGCCAACGCATTCCCGCCAGCGAACCGTCCCGGTGACCTGCTGGATCAGCAGCCGGCGGATTTCATCCGGTTCAACCACCTCGGCGGCGGTGACATTACTCACCAGCGGCACGCATGGTCGCGCGATCGTTACGCCGCCCAGGACCTCGGCCAGTTCCTCGGCGGCGGGGCCATCAACGGCGAATGAAACGGTGCGCTGACCGGCAGCAGCACGGTTCGCCCGGAGCCGCGGGAGGCGGCGATCTCGATGGCGCGTTCCACTGCCGCCTTGTGACCGCTGATTACCACCTGGCCCGGCGCGTTGTCATTGGCCGCCACGCAGACCTCGCCGTCGGCACCTGCGGCGGCCTCCGCGGCCACCGCCGCGGCGGCGTCGGCATCCAGGCCGCTGAGCGCCGCCATCGCGCCCTCGCCCACCGGCACCGCCCGCTGCATGGCCTCGCCGCGGGCCCGCAACACCCGTGCGGCGTCACCGATGCTCAGCCCACCGGCGGCGGTCAGCGCCGTGTACTCGCCCAGCGAATGGCCGGCGACGAAACGACCGAGCCCCTCAACCGACAACCCGGCCTCGGCCTCCAGGGTGCGGACCAGGGCCATGCTTACCGCCATCATCGCCGGCTGGGTATTGCGGGTAAGCCGCAGCTCGTCCTCCGGCCCCTCCCGCATCAGACCCGAGAGATCCTGGCCCAGGGTCTCGTCCACCTCCTCGAAAACCCGGCGGGCGACTGGAAAGGCCTCTGCCAGATCGGCGCCCATGCCGACCGCCTGCGCCCCCTGCCCCGGGAACACCACCGCGCAGGTGTCTGCCGCCATTGCCGGCGATTCCGCGGCCCGTCGGCGTTCGGTCGGCGAACGGTCCGCAACGGCGTGGCGGCGCTGCACCGGTCCGGCACCGTCGACGCTGACCGGGGTCAACCAGTCCAATGTGGTGGACCGGCGATCCACCTGAGGCCACGTTCCCGCATCGCCGTTGGCGTTGCGGTTGGCACTCTGGCTGTCTTTTGGGTGGTCGTTTTCGGCCATGGCAGATATCCTCCTGCCGGATGCGGCGGTAGTCGCCTGCGTCGGGCAGGCTGCGGTAAATCCTGTTAAGTCCTTCGACCCCCTCGGCGCAACCCCCGCGGTACCATCCTCTATCGAACGGCCTAGCCGCCTGCTCGTTCAGCAGTGCAATCAAAGGATGCGCCGTGATTGCCTGTAGATAATTGTTTTTATTATTTAATTTCCCTGCTCGGCCGGACGATTTCGAGCTGACCTGTGCAGAAGACATTTCTTGCCACACTCTACGAGTAATCGTCCTCCGCCGCGGGTGGCGAAGATTTACTCGGCGGAAAGCATTCGCTAGCATACTTGCGCTAGGATCCTGGCCGCGGGTCGGCCGGCGGCCCGTGCGAAAGGCGGCTTGTTGGTGATCTGTTTGATGATCAAGGTCGCAATGCCTTTCGCGAATGTTCGGCCGTTGACGACGGTCTAGCCGTTGAGGCTGTCCCAACAATGGAGCGTCGTGATTAGACCGACCCTTGCCGTCGCGATGTTGGCCTGGGCGTTAGTCTGCGCGCTGGGCTGGACATCCATCGCCACATTCGGTGCTGTGGGCAGTGCGTATGCCGCCCGCCCGCAGGAGCCATCCGCTCGCACCTTCGAAGAAGCGCTGGGGCATTTCGGCAAAGGTGACTTCAACGCCGCGATCATCGAACTGAAGAACGCATTGCGCGACGATCCGGGCAACCTCGCCGCGCGGGTGCTGATCGGTCGGGCCTATCTGAAGCTGGGGGACGGCGCGTCCGCCGAGAAGGAATTGCGTCGGGCCCTCGATGCTGGTGCCGACGATGCGCTGGTTCTGGTGCCGCTTGCGCAAGCGTATCTGGAACAACGCGCCTTCGACGCCTTGCTGACGGATGTGCGGCCGGGTGGTCGGGCGACAGACATCGAAACGCAGATCCAGGTGGCGCGCGGGCGCGCCCTCCTGGGCAAGCTTGAAATCGACGCTGCCGACCGGGCGTTCGCCGCGGCGACGCGGCTCGACCGCAACGCCGCCGATGCCCTCGTGGGCCAGGCCTGGGTGCGGATCAGTCGCGGCAAGTGGGACGCCGCCCGTTCGCTGTTCGACCAGGCGTTGAACGCGGCGCCGGAAAACGCATGGGTGTGGTACACCAGCGGCCGGCTTTTTTACATGCAGCGCCGGTTCAACGACGCAATCCGGGATTTCAGCCGCACCATCACGCTTCACGACCGGCATTATCCGGCTCGGGTCGGCCGGGCGGCGGCCCTGATCTCGCTGGGCGCCTACGAACGCTCGCGTCCGGACCTGATGTACGTGCGCGATGCCGATCCCGTAGACCCGGAAGCCCTGTACTACTTAAGCCTTGTGCAGCGGGAAGCCGGCGACGACTCCGAGGCGCTGACGACGCTGAAAACCGCCGAATACCTGATCCGCAACTTCCGCCGCGGCTTCGTCAGACCTATCCGGATCTCCTGTTCATTGCCGGCATGACGTTCCTCGAACTGAAGAACTACAGCGACGCCCGGTACCACCTGGCCCGACTCATCGAGTTGGAACCGTATCGCCCGGCGGCCCGCAAGGCCTTCGGACGGCTGCTGCTAAACGCCGGACGCCCGGGCGACGCGGCCGAGGTCCTGGAGCCGGCTAAGTGGCTGACCGCCGACGATGCGGAACTGCTGACCCTGTTGGGGATGGCACTGATGCGGTCGGGCCGCAACGAGCGGGCGACCGTCGTGCTGGAGCGCGCGGTGGAACTGGCGCCCGACTACGTCACAGCACGGGGGCAATTGGGCCTCAACCGGCTAGTGGAAGGGCGCCGCGACGAGGCGGTGGACGAACTGATGCGGACGCTGCGGAAGGCAGAGCGTCCGACACGCGCCGGCATGATGCTGATCCTGATCCACCTGCGTGGCGGCAATTTCGCCGAGGCACTGGAGGTGGCGAACACGCTGCTGGCGGTCGATCCGGATAACCCGTGGTTCCACAATTTCGCAGGTGCCGCCCACCTGGGATTGGAAGACACGGCCGCGGCACGAGAGAGCTTTGATCGGGCGTTGGCGATTGATCCGGATTACCGGCCGGCGGCACTGAACCTGGCGCAACTGGACGAAGCGGAAGGGAACATCGCGGCGGCGCGGAACCGCTACCTGGCGATCCTGGAAGCCGACCCGGTGGCCGGGGACGCCATGCTGCCGTTGGCACGCTTGGCGCAGAACGAAGGAAACGCCGACGAGACCATCGCCTGGCTGGAGAAGATCCGCAGCATCGACCGGAGGGCGGTGGGTGCGCACCTGCAGCTGGTCCGTCTTTACCTGGACTCCGGCGAATTCGAGAAAGCCGTGGTGCTGGCCCGCGAGGTGCGCGAGGCGAATCCCGCCAGCCTGCCGATTCTGGAGGCCCTAGGCCGCGCGCAGCTAGCGTCGGGGGCCGTCGATAGTGCCGCTTCGAGCTTCTATGCCATGGTCGACTTGGCGCGGGACTCGCCGGAAGAGCTGGTGCGCGTTGCCATGCTGCAGATCGGCGCCGACGACCTGAACGGCGCCCACCAGACGCTTGGCCGCGCCACCGTCGCCTATCCGGGACACTTGCCGGCGCACCTGGCGATTATCGAGTTGGAGGGCCGCATCAACCGCTTCGACGCGGCCGCGGCGCGGATCGAAGAGCTTCGCAAAAAGCTGCCCGGCGACGCCGTGGTCGATCGCCTTGCCGGCGACCTGGCCATGCGCCAGGGCCGCTATCGTAGCGCCGCCGAAGCCTACGCCAAGGGCCTGGAGAAGGCCGAAGATTCCGAATTGATGGTGCGGCTGGTGGACGCGCGGCGGCGTGCCGGCGACGGAATCGATCTGGCGCTGCTGGAGGACTGGCTGGCCCGCAAGCCGGACGACCTTCGAGTGAGCCGCGCCCTTGCCAGCGCCTACCTGACCGAGGGTCGGCTGGGCGAGGCGGTAACCGCGCACGAACGGCTGATCCACGAGCTACCTGACGATGCCTTGCTGTTCAACAACCTGGCTTGGCTGTACCACAAGACCGGGGACCCCCGGGCCCGCCGATACGAGGAGAAGGCTGCGGAGATGGCGCCGTCGGACCCTCGGGTTCTCGATACGCTGGGCTGGATCCTGGTCGAGGATGGCGAGCCCGATCGCGGATTATCGGTGCTGCGCGAGGCGTTCTCGCGCGAGGCGCGGGATCCGCGCATTCTCTATCACATTGCGGTGGCCCTGAGCCGCCTGGGACGGACCGGGGAAGCCCGTGCCGAACTGCGACGGGTCATCCGCGCCGGCACCGATCCCGCCGTGGTCGCCGATGCCCGCGCTTTGCTGCGTGAGCTCTCCGGGGGATGATGGCCGGAGGATGATAGCTGTGAGCCGCAGTTTTCCGCGGGATTTCGGACGCCGAGCGAGCTCGCTCTCCGGACCAGGACGTGGCCGTCGGTTGTCGGGTTTCCTGACATCTCCGACCGGCCGCCGGCCGGACGCTAAGTCATTGACGAAAAAGCCAGAGATCGGCCTGTGGTGGGCCAATGACGGTGGCCCGCGGTTTGGGGCCGTCGCACAATGTCGGTCTTTCTTACAGGGGCGGACCATAGCGAGCCGGCCGACGGGAAAAAATTCATGGAAACCAAAGGCTTTCCTCCCTGGCATGGATATTGCTTCTCTTTCGGTGGGGGCGGCAGTTAACAGTCGCGCGGAGCTGCGAATTGATGCCTAACAAACGGATGTTGTTGGTCGGTCTGTTGTTCAGCGGCAGCCTTTTGGCTGCAGCGCCGGCGTGGGCCGTTCCCGGAGACTATGTCTCGTACAACTTCGAGAACTTCGGTCACGGGGACATCGTCACCTCGATTACCGGCATCGCCGGGCTTCCGGGCTTGGTGATCGACGTCCACACGGTCAACTACAACTCCAGTCACGCCCAGTTCGCGGTTGCGTTCGATCCGCGTGAAAACAACACGCAGGATCCCGACCTGGAGCTGAGGTGGAAGCCGAAGCAAAGCAGTGGCCTGCCGAAGATGGTCGCCGGTACGCCGAACCCCAACAAGAACCAGGAGCAGTTCACCCCCAATGGCAAGATCCTGATCATCCAGGAAAGCGCTGCCGGCTGCGACAAGGTGAACTGCTCGAATCCGGGGCCGGATGACGAGCTCGCTCGACCGGCCGGATATCACATCTTCAAGTTCAGCTATGCGGTCGACGTGAAGTCCATCGACTTCGTCGACATCGAGACCGAAGAGGGCATGCCGACGAGCCCCGACAACGAGGCGTTCTTCTGGACCGATCCCGTTGACGTGGTCGGCGCCGACCAGGGCGCTGGCGCCGACGGCAGCGGCGTCGGCGCCAGCTTGGCGATGAACCCGGACACCAACGAAAACCACTGGCACGTGCCGTACACCGGTAACCGCCGCTGGACCCGGGAGGAGGTCAACGTCAAGGGCGTGTACCAGATGCGGCTGGAAATGGGCGGATCGGGCGCGTTCACGGGCTTGATGCTTCGTGCGTCGCAGATCGACGAGCCGGCCGCGGCGGCAGCGATCGTGCTAAGCGGCCTGCTGAGCCTGATGGTCCTACGGCGACGGCCCCGGCCATCGCAAATCCGGACCCAAATCGCGGCCTAATACCCGCCCTTAATCCACGGCCACCGTCTGTCCGGCGCCAAATCGGACGCCGGACCGCGAATCAGAAGACCGAAATCGCCGTCCTGTTCGTGGGAACGGTCATAGGTGTCGTGTATCGATAGGTCCGGCATGCCACGATCCTGGCGCGTAGCGGGCCAGACAGTGTAAAGGAAATTGAACGTTAACCAGTTCGATGCGAGAGTGCGGACGCGCGTCGAACCGTCGGCAATAGCGCCCGCGCCGGCACCAGGACGGCTGGCGTGATGACGGGCGTGACCGCGGACGTGACGACGAAAGAACCCTAGAGTCCCGCTTCGCAGCCTGCTGGACCTGGCATCATGCGAACCTTCCCCCAGGGGCGCCGTGGCGTGGTGCCCGTTCGGTAACAGGCAGAGTCCCCCAGCTTGTTAAGGGTTTTCGGACATTACATCGCCTATCCGGCGCTTTTTCTGGCCGGACTCGAGGTTCTGCTGTTCTTCGTGATCAGCTACCTGCTCGCCGTGGTGCCCTTGGGCATCGGTGCTAGCGTTCCCGAGGGCCGGGCCAACGAGGAGCTGATCGCGCTGATCGCGGTGGTCAACTTCCTCGCCATGGTGTCCGTCGGGCTGTACAACCGCTCGGTCTTCTTCCGTCTGCGGTCCTCCATGTACCGCGAGGCGATCACCTTCCCGCTGATCTTCATCGTGCTGTGCGTGTTCCTGTACGCCTTCGGCGTGCTCGCCCAGTACAACACCGATCCCTACTACGGCGTGGTCATGCTGGCGATCATCGCCTTCTACCCGGCCAGCAGCATCGCCCGCGGCGTGTTCATCGACGTTGTGAACCTGGACGTCTTCAAGCGCCGGGTGCTGGTCATCGGCGTCGGACCGCTTGCCGCGAGGATCGAGTCCCTGGTGGGCAGCGCCCACCGCGGTCAGTTCACCGTCGTCGGCTACATCCGTTACGGAGATCAGGAGCACGTGAACCGTCCGCTGGAGCCGACCATCCCGGGTGACCTGCTGGAACGCCGGCATGCCTTGGCCCTCTTCGTTCGGGATCACAACGTGGACGAGATCGTCGTCGCTATTCGCGAACGACGCCCTGACCCGCCCCCATGCGTCGTACCAAGTTTTAGGTTAGTCCGTGGTCTGCAGGGAAGGCCTGATGGGGCTGTAGTCCCCACACAACGGAGGCCCGATCAGGCCTTCCC
>Ga0209363_1001433_pt1 | contig 11421 bp, 6 predicted proteins | sample WorMetexBAHAMAS3_FD_187385 | JGI IMG/M metagenome (GOLD analysis project Ga0209363, IMG submission 187385) | Marine gutless worms symbiont microbial communities from Max Planck institute for Marine Microbiology, Germany - Inanidrilus exumae... | ecosystem: Host-associated > Annelida > Digestive... | reverse complement strand
GTATTATTTGGCTTCCCTAATGTGTGGCGTCGTCGGAATTTCACCAAGTTCATTTGCATCAGAAAACTAGATTTCCTAGGCTACCATCGGCGTTGTCTGTGTGATTATATGTTTGGCCGTTTTCATCGAACACTGGCTTGTGACAGACGGATGCAGTGCCATAGCACATATACTGCCCTAGAATTGCGGTGCGCGGTAGAAATGCATTATAACGCTTGTTTCTGTATAGGTTTAATTTGAATTTTTAGTCCACGCATTCTTCTTCTCTTCTTCTCCTACGAATCGCTCTATAGAAACAGTCCCTTTGGACTTAGGAATACGCTTACTTTGTTGGGTTTACCGATAACCATTTACGAGTTTTTGTAGACGGACGAACAGAGTGAAAATAGAACCAGCCAGCACTCACAAGAGTACAAAGATCCATGCCGGCGACGGTTTTGCGACTTGTGACCTTGACGTTTGACCTTTTGACCCAAAATAATTGGGTTTCCAGGATTCGTCATGGAATATTTGTGTGTCAAGTTCGGTAATCCTAGCTGCAAAGTTTTTTGGGATATCGATCGTGCGCAAAAACAGACACGCAGAAAAACGGCAGTGAAACGTACCTTACCCTCGCGACTGACGTCGGCGTTGGTAGTGAACAAACGTATGATGACGATGACGTCGACATGATGCTGATGATGGCTACATGGTAGATGGAGACAGCGGATAGCGGCAATGACGGTCGTCGTGCGGTTGATGAGACTGACGTGTGGTGGAATCTCACGTTCGCCGTCAACAATCACATCGTCCTGCTGACCGCCACTGCGCTGTTCCTCGTCTACCTCGTCGCGTCGTTGGTGATCTTCATCTGGCGCTGGCGTGGATGCCTCGTACGTCTGTACACACCGACTGAGTTAGACATTAGTCCAGTGGAGTCATTCATTCTCTACAAGCTCTTCCAGGCGTTCCGATGGAGCCCGACAGCCACACGTTTTTACTTCTGCCTTTTCCCACTCCCCCTCCCTTTCCCACATTCTCCGTTCTCTCCCACATGTCTTCCACCAATTTCCCGTTGTCTTGTCAGTCCTTCAGTATCTTAACCATAAAAAGAGAACACAGTTTAAATATTGGGGATTTCCCAGTGCTTGTACCCCAGGTTATATATTGGGAATGCGCGTGTTCCCCTTCCAATCGGACTTGACGTCTGTGGTTGTTGTGCACACCATGTGGAATAGACATCCTGGCAACTGTCGTCGGAGAGCCAAGTTTGACATCCCGTTGCCTCGGAAGTTATCAAAAATGGATGGTGCTAATGGGTGATTTTCGCTGATGTGGGACAGTGCATTGGGTTTACTTCAGTGATTTGACACTCACTGCTGGTCGTGTGACAAGAACGGCATCCGGCCTGGAAAAGCCTGTACCGTTAATCCCCAAGGAGTTTATTTCGGACAAACTGGAGGAGGAAAATCAGTGGAGCAGTTAACGTTAACGTCACATACAAATGACAATAAAAGTACATGAAACCCATTAATCGTGAACAATCTGATCCGTTAGTGATCCAAGGAACGTCTGAAAGCCTGCAACGGTAGTTGTAGTGGGTAATTGATGTGTAGCCTATATATTTGAAGATTTTGTTAACTCCTTAAAGGACGATAGAATGGTTGCTGAAACGGGAGATTTTTAGAGTATCACAGTTTAATGACCCCCACCAGGTTATCACTGCGTTTTAAATGCGAGCTTAACTCTTTCGCTATCTGTTGGACTGCAAAAATATCATTTTAGTTCAATGTCGACATCTGTGATTTATGTAAGGAACAGTAAGCGCAAGGTAATATGGGAGTGCATGTGCGAAGGCGCCAATTGACAAAAGTGGGAATGTCTTAATCCAAAAATTCAAATCCAAAGATCCAAAAATTTTCGTCCATTTAGGCTTACTCAATTTCAGCGTGATAGCGTGATACTATACACGTGATATGAGATCGCAGGCAATGTAGGCCTACTCAGGCCTATAGATCTAAAGATGACTGCTTCAATACGTTTTTGTGATTGCGATGTTTCTTGCGTGATAGTCTCCGCTGTATGTGCTGAGTTGGCCTCCGAAGAACATTGCTACGGCGTATCCATACCTCGTCACACTCGTTACTGGCTCGCGTAAAGGTCTGTTGCATTCACTTTGTATTCGCTTGACCGACTTTCTGACTTAATCCAGCAAATTTTAACAATAACTTCAATACGACTAGACTTTTTGCAGTTATCAAATTATTAAAAGATGTACACTGTGTCTCAAAAAACGACACTGCTTTGGCTTGCTATAACTTCCACATACATCAACGAATTTTGATAATTTCTGGCAGAAATTTTGCTAAGAAAGTAAGCAGTCAAATGTTAATTTATTTTCTCACCTCACCTGATTATTATTATGATGGATACAGTTGTTTTGTCACTGTGTGAAACACGAGTATAGTGGGTATAGCACAGTATAGCACCAAACTACTGCTGTTACTACATGCCGCAACCACTATTTCTAGAGGACCCAGTAGCTGCTTTGGCTTGGAATTCGGTTGCAAATAGTTAAGACGATCAATTCTTGACTCTCTTTGGTGAGCACAGTGTCATCAACTACGGTTGATATTGTTTTCTTTATTCTCCATAATAAAGACGAAGACCCATTTTGGTTGGTTAGCTGAAGGTGACAACTCACATTTCGTTCGACTGCCGATCTCGCTTCTTCCAGCTGTGATTCGTCCGTCGGTCTTTGACGTATGAGGCGACACGCTTTCCAGTCCAGACCTTCGACAGCTGCCGATCACCTGGACTACTGCAACTCTCTTCTGGCTGGCCTCTTCAGTCAGTAGTGAATGCGCGCGGTTCGTCTGGTCTCTGGCGCTCGTCGTCGCGACGACATCACGCTGTTCCTTGTGTCAGCGGCCAGCAAGTGATCATGGTGCTTGTGTGGAAGTGACGAAATGAAGCTCCATGTCACCTATCTTATCTTGCTGTTTCCATCGACGGTCATCGTTTTGCCACGTTTGGAGCCCTTCAAGTACCGTGGACCCAGACTTTCACTGGCTCCAGCACAGCTCGCTGTCTGTGGACCAAGAGCTTGGAACCGAACGTACTACCAGCAGCACTTTATTCATCGGAACTTGCACTGTGCTCGCTGATGGCGCACATGTTCCAACAGTATTCTGCTGCTGGTGATTTACTAACTTATTATTTATTTATTTACATACTTACTTGCTTGTTTGATTATTTGCTTACTGCTACTGCAGCTGGTACAAACGTTGATGCAGTGATGCTGACGTGATGCAGGAGCGGGTACAGCTGGCACAATTAGTCTGACACTGAACGGTCGTAACGGCGTCTCTGATCGACAGATGATTCGCGGTGAAATTCTGACACAGAACTCAACTGCTTTGATGGGGAATAGTGCGTCTGTCGACTTACTTATCATAGCTGACGGTAGGCAGTGCTCGTTTTTGTGGTCATCTTACCCACGTTTATTTACTTATTTATTCTATTCTAAGCACTTTCTCAAACCGACCTTCTTGAAATCTTTCGGATCCGATAAGTAGCTTAGCTCCAACAGAAGCTTTGCTACGCTGATTGCCTTATTGCCCCCTTAAATAAATACAGGGCAAAAGGGGTAGAAAAATCTACTCTGTCGTTGTCTCCTTTGTCGTTGACAGTAATTTCTGCTTGTGTTTTAAGCCTATACTGCATGCATTGCCGTGCTGCAGGTGCCTCGAATGTGATTGGTTGTCTGCTAGGGTAAGGAGACGTTTCGGTTTAGGGACTCCATAGTCCCTCCCATAGGGAGATGCTAGCTCGAATGCACTTGTTGACGAATGCATATCGTATTGAGGAGCAATTAACGAGATTGGCAGCTGATGTTTCAGTTCAGAAAGCCAGCTGTAAACGTGATTTGTCACCGACAAAACTTTACAAAATTGAGCAACCAAAGTGTTGGGAATTGACACTTTGATCGTCAGCATTCTAGCATTCATTCATTCTAGCATTCATTCGTGGTTGGTTAAAGTTGTTGGTTCAGTTGCGTAGTATTCTATACCTGTACCGTAATATGTTTATACTTAATACTTTTGTTGATATATACACACATACGTGTGGAAATATTTCCATTTTGTTTCTGTAAGTGGACGTACTTTGGCCAAGTGGTTAAATTTATATTTTAAATAATATTTATTACTGTCAATAGTGTTTGTTCGGTGCAGAGCTACTTACAGTGCCATATCAAACCGTCTACAGTTGGTATATTGCCATTGTGTGGCCTGGTAGCGAGGCCAGAATATACTGTTTTGGGGGCTATAGCCTAGGGTCATGGCAAGCGCGGTGCACGAGCATATAGTGGGGATCTGGGGCTATGCTCCTAGTGGGGCCCAGCGGCAAAGCCCCTGGTCAGGGGGTCAGGAGTTCAGGGGCATAGCCCCTGAAACTGAAAGCTATTTAAAAATTAAGTGAGTAATATTGCGCACTGGATTTGACTATTTGACCTTTAGATGCTTACAGATATTTAGTTCATTACTGCTAACGTGTTATATACATATGCCGCTAATACGAAAACATATACACTGTGGTTAAAAACGCCCCCCTTATTCACATGACTGTAGTTTCTACAACTGTTGACCGATTTCTATAATACTTGATCGTCTGACGTGCACGATGTGCTGACGCACTGTCTTGCGCAGTATAACAATTAATGTTTTCCAACGTAGTGTAGCAGCATTACAGGTAAGTCAATAACTGTTAGTTATGTTGCAAATTAACTGAGTACACTGTGTGCCAAATATTATAGAAATCAGTCAACATTTGTAGAAATTGTAGAAACTACAGTCATATGAATAAGGGGCTCTTTTCTGAACCGCAGTGTATATTGGGCGGTAAAACAAATTTACTGGAGTCATGTTTGGGGGCCAGATCACTCATGTTTGGGGGGCTATCTGTGTCATTTGGGGGCTTAGCCCCTCATACCCCCTTGTCCTCGCCCCTGCGATGGACTCACAACTTGAAGGTCGTGGCTTTGATTCCCGGCCGTTTTACTTTCACGTAACAACCTTAGGCAAGTTGTTCACACAACTGCATACACATGTGCCTTCGTCAACAAGTAGTATAATTAGTACCGATCAAAAGTCGGTGATGCCCTACGGTTGGGAAGGTAACCGTAGGTCTGGCGTCGTACTAGCCATGCGTGGTTTATTCATCTACGGGCTCAGTGGCCTAGTCAGAGACATGAGCCTGTGTTAATTCCGCCAGCGGCTTGGTCGACATTACCTTCACGTTTTACAATTATTATTGCCGTTGATGAGTACAATATTATTACAATATTGATGATGCTGTCTCGATATCTTATTTGCCATCAGCAGTGGGAAGTCATGAGTCTTAAGTAACTTATGCATAGAGACCCGGCGAGTAATGCGCTAGGTGGTATGCAAAATGGCCTCCAAGTTCTCTGTGCGCTGTATACCTTAGCCAAACATAATCTGATTCTATTAGAACTGTAGAGCTGATAGCACACAGACGAGCATAACTTTAACTCGCATTGAAGTACGCCAAGACGACGGCGAGCAACGTGTGTGTGTGTGTGTGTGTGTGTGTGTGTGTGCAGAGCCGCTCGGTGACATTCAGTTCGCCGTCGTCGAACTCTTCACCGAGCTTGATTTCGAATCATGGTAATTATGATAGTCATTTGGCACGCACATGCTCACAGGTGCGACACGAGAGCCCCGTGTGGGCCCGGGGCAATCCCCTCATCTTATCTCTTTACTTCCCCACCTTCTACTCTGTCTTCTACTTCTCCCTTTTCCCCTTTCTTTACTCGCTTCATCCATTTTCTTGCTTTTCTATCCTTTCCCATTCTACCAGAATAGTCCCGCTCTGTTTCCACGCCGGATGTCGTAGGAGGCGACTAAACGTGGCTTTAGTTTTTTGTTGTTGATTTTTTTTGTTACATGTATTGTTTAGTTAAGGATGCGTGTTTGTTTGTGTTGATTTGATTGAGTTTTTGGTTGGTGTGTGATAGTTGTATCCCCCTGCTGTAGGCGCTAGCGTAATAATTTAAATGAGCCTCTCGATCCCTTTCCCTTTCTGGGTGGCTGCTGAACAAAACAGTGACCAGGGTTGAGGTTAATGTATCGCTGGCTTTCTGGTAGGGATAGCTTTCCACCCGACCTTTCGTCTCTGATATAGCCATATTTGTGCTGAAAAGGGACGTTAAACTCACTAACGTGCGACACGAGACGCGATGTATTTGCGTGCGCTCAAAAGCTGACGAAGATCCAGCTTAATCTGCCACAGACTCACTTCCGACTCGTCATTGGCTACCGCCTACCGGTCACAAAAAGGATAACGTACAAGATCGCAACAATCACACATCGAACTCTCTCTCTCGTACCCAACAACCTGCTTACCTTGCTGAACTTATACACGAATCTGCACTGGCAGTACGATCACTCCGCTCTTCCGACAGACATTTATTGCATCAACCTAGAACTAATACTGTAACTGCATCTCGTGAAATTGCTGTAGCAACCCCTAGAACAGTCTGCCTGTTAACGTTAGTGCCTGTATTAACTATTGCACATTTAAAACCAAAATTAAGACTCTACTTTTTCAAGTAGCGGACCGAACAACAGCGCCTCTGGCTTGCTTTTAACGAATTATGGCGCTATATAAGTTTTTATTTGTATTGCATTTGTTGTATTTGTAATCTATCGCGCGGTACCAATAACGGAGAAAATAAGGATAAAACTTTTTTAAAAACGAGTTGTTAAGAAGAAATGGTCCGGGTAATAGTCCGTGGAGACAGTCCGGAGAGAAGCGGTGAATGTGCGATGGAAAGGATTTGTGAAGCGGTTGCGGGAGTGAGAAATTGATGGAGCTACGGATGAGGAGAGAGGTGACTGGTGAGTCAACAGAGGAAGAAGTGATAGACGCAGGAATGTGTGAATTAGGAATAGAGAAACTGGTACACGAGGTTGACTAAGAGTAACAGGACACAGAGTTTGTTTAACCGGCTCTTCTTGTATCAAAAAGTGTACAGCAGACGAGATTAATGACTAGAGTTAAGTGAGTTAAGTTAAGTTAATGACTAGAGTTGTTATTTTTCGTTTCTGGGCCGTGCGCTAGATTAAGCTGGCCATCCCGTCAGCTTTTGAGCGCACGTTAATCTACCGTATCGTATCGTATCGTATGAACGTTGAGGTAACACAGTATTCAGCTGTAGACAGGAAAGAATGTAGGCTGATGCTGTTTATGGACGCCTTATGTGCCGTCAGTCGTGGATAGTCATGAGTCGATGTAACTTACGCTTTCAGCATGGTGTCCCCGCCTGGTAGTGATATCGTTGTGGTTGTCCACCGACCTCAAATCCATCACAGACACTCGTGTTTTAGGCGCCAACTTAAAACTTTTTGTATTTTCGCGGGCATACCATTAGCGTTCACTCACATTGTTTTGGGCCACTGGTCAACTGTAGGTGGCAGCATAGACTCTGTATTGTATTGTATTGTATTGATATTGTATTGTCTGCTGCACAAATGCTGTTAGATTTACAAGTGAATACGTAACACTACGAAAGCAGCTCTGTAGGCCTATTCTGTAGTCAGATGCATACACAAAATGTAGCATAAGTCGGATAAGAAGTACGACATGTACGTGCCTCTCATAGCTTTCAGTTGGCGCAATCTTTCAAAAGTTTCATTTCCATTATATTATACCGCTGTATTTTTTATTTCGTCAGCATAGATGAAAGCCCAGCCATGGGATCTCAACCACACTTGGCCAGCAGGTCGAAAGTAGTGTCGAATTATAAATGCCCCCCCCCCGAAAAAAATGGGGGCCCTTTCCCTCAAATTTGGGGCGCAAAAAACATCAAATTTTGGACCACTTCTCCACGACTTCCGCATTTGACAATGTATATCTCCGGAACGAAACGTCGCATCGATAAACAAAAATGCTAGTGTCAATCTTCAATGTGTCCCCTACAAGACTGCCTACTTTCCGTGACCATTGGCCCAGCAACGGCTGAGATTTGTTTGCTTTTATTGACCCACCCTTCGGCGGCCATTACGTTGCAACCATCAAAGTTGCGACATCTCTAGTATCCTTTGTTTATTGTCAATGAATGCCTACATAAGTGTAGCTTAATTTAGGCTACTTTCTTCTGTTGCGAAGTATTGCTATGCATTGCAGTGAAGTAGTAACGAAGTTTGAGTTTCAGTTACAGTTATCGTTCTGCAGGTATCTGAGCTACATAACAGTGACTGACGTACGCGCCGGCGGCGTACAGAGCTACTTGCCGTTACATCGCTGGCTAATTGCGACTAACAGTGGTGGTCAACAGATGGTGCTGCTACCGCCGCGTAATAACAGCATGGAGTAAGTTTCAGCGGAACCGTGTCTTTGATAGATGGCTCATTACGCATTTACGCTGGACCCAACGTGACTCGCCAGGGGGCACCACGCCGTGCGAGTATTAAGACGACGGACATACTGTTGCAGACTGCAGGTCACCGACGCTTATTTGTGTACTGCGCGACGCTATGCTAGCGCGGTGTATGCTGTCGTCGTGTGTCCGTCCGTCCGTATCACCACTGTACCAAAATACCCAAACGCAGGATCACGCAAACAGTGTCATACGATAGCGCAGGGACTCTAGTTTTCTGACGCTAAAGATCTCGGCGAAACTCCGACGGGGTCACCCCAACGAGGGCGCCAAATAAAGGTGGGGTAGGTTCAAATCGGCGATTTTTAACCAATATCTCGCTATATCTCAAAAACGGTGCCAGATAGCGACATAGTTACTATGGAACGCCAATAGGAACTCGTATGCACTTTATTGTACAGCACTATTTTGAGTGACCTTAAGTGACTGATAACTACTCCAAACCACCCCATTTTCGATATTTTGTAGCACCTTTCATATCTTCGTACTGAGTGGAGACAGAGTTCAAATTGGTAGATAGGTTGATCGTAGCGAGTGCTAGCCCATGGATGACAAATCATCCCTGAAAGGGGCGTGGTTTGGCCACATGAACCATTTAAATTTTGGTGGGCACCAACCATATCTCTGGAACGGCTGAAGCTATAGTGGTCAAATTTTGTATACAGGTGGGCTATGTCAAGTCCCAGCATACTCGTGACAAATGACCCTTAAAAGGGGCGTGGTTAGGGTCACGTGACCCACTTCAAATTTTGGGGCCCCCAATGATATCTCTGTAACGCTTTAAGCTAGAATCGTTAAACGTTTACCCTCGCGGCGCTAGCTATGCGCGGGTATTAGCCGTCGTTCTGTGTCTGTGTATGTATGTGTGTGTCTGTGTGTCTGTCTGTCACACGCCGGTATTGTATCAAAACGGCTAAACGTACGATCACGCAGACAACACCACGTGATAGCCCAGGGACTCTAGTTTTCTGACACCAACAGTCGTTGGTGGACGACCCTTACCCCGAAATTTGCGCTCAAAGTAACCCACCCATACCTGCCCGTGTGGCCGAGTAGTTAACGCTTTCGGCCGCCATGTGCAGTAGAGCGTGACGCGCTCAGTGGCCGGGGTTCGACTCAGCCCGGGTGCGTCCGCTTACCAAAGAATTTTTTTGTAACTTGCTATGCGCATGATGAACAGGGAGTTAATCTCGGGCAGATAAGAGGATTCGACGGTGTCCTCTATAAACTGTGACCGCTGTTGATGCCTTGATTAGCAGCGTCAAGGTATCAGCCGCACTGACGTGAGAGCCAAATCAGATAGATATGACTAAGTCTCATGGCTGACGCTGCAGGAGTGTCTATCAGGTGGCCGGGCGCTGAACTGCAGACCGGTGGGACTGTCGCTGAACAAGTGCCAGTCCAGGCTTAGTCAGACAGTAGGCCACGTCTAGAGGGGGACGTTTAGAAATACCTGACAAGCTGCTCAAGCCTACTTTCCGTTTTTTGCCCTATATAGCGCGTACACCACACTGACACACACCTATCAACTCCCCTACTCTCCCTTGGCTGGCGCATTGGACCAATTTAAAAGGTCTCAGCGCTGGGGTCCAGAGTAGGCTGGACCGCTGCCCGCAAATAACGAACGAACGACCCCTCTCTCTTTCGAACACCGCAATTTGATAAATATCCGCTCATAGCGCCTCAACCGTGAGAGCTGGCGAAAAACGTTCAATTAGCACTAATAGGAAATCGACCACGAGCTTTCCAACGAGCCATAGATGAACCGTGTGGCACAAAACGCGGTTTTGCGGTTTTTGCCACTAAAATTCAACTTCTGTCAAAAGAAGTCTGCTACAAAGTTTCTTTGTGTGAAAACTTCCAGCGGCAAAGTTGTAGTTACATCATTCTCTAACGGTACATAGACGAATTGCGGGCGACGTCGTCATCGTCCGCCATGTGCAGTAGAGCGTGAAGCCATGAGACTTAGTCACATCTATCTGCTTCGGCTCTCACGTCAGCGCGGCTGATATCTTGACGCTGCTAATCAAGGCAACGCCGATTTCCACAGATTTCGCTTAATAGTGCCTCAGCCGTGAGACCTAGCGAAAAAGTTCAATTATCACTAATAGGAAGTTGACAATGCGCTTTCCATCGAGCCATAGATGAAGCCTGTGCGTTAGTTACCCCTAAGTCCCCAAAGGGTGGCTCAAAACGAGAATTTGTACATTTTGCATTGCTTTTCATGTCTTCGTTGCGGGTATTCCTAGACACTTCAAATTTGGTATGTGGGTTGAACATAGCAAGTCCCAGCCTACGGACGACAAACTGTCCCTGAAAGGGGCATGATCACTGTCACGTGAGCTCTGTAACTTTGGAAAATAAGCGATAATATGTTGAAAACGGTACGAGATAGCCTCATAGTTTCTATTAAATTTGAATAGGAAGTCGTATGCGCTCTATTGAATGATTATGTTGCCAATGACTCTGGGTGACCCCTATAACCACCTTAGACACCTCATTTTCTACATTTTGCGTAATTGGTGATCGCAGACTTCAAATTTGATGTACATGTTGAATGTGCAAGTCACTGCCTACGGACGACAAACCGTCCCTGGTTATGTTCTCACTAGAGGTCACCGATAAAAACATTGTGAAAGAACATTGTGCTAACAACTACCGTAACAACTTTTTCGAGCAAAGAATTGCCCCAATCTGGAACAGTCTACCGCCATCAATTGTGGATTTTAGTTCGTCTAATAGATTTAAACTTTCTTTGTACACTGTCAATCTCGATATTTTTACTCGTGTTAAACTGTACTTGTTAATAGTTATTGGTGCCGTGTAAGTTGATTCGTCTCATCGGTAACCTGTATCGTCGTATTCTCGCTATTATAAAAACAAAAACTGGCTTCAGTTTCTCTTTATTGTAAAAGCCGCCGTTCTAAAACAGCAAATATCAAAATTTTATCCGCAAATTCAACGCACAGAAGATAGCG
>Ga0209363_1001432_pt1 | contig 11424 bp, 8 predicted proteins | sample WorMetexBAHAMAS3_FD_187385 | JGI IMG/M metagenome (GOLD analysis project Ga0209363, IMG submission 187385) | Marine gutless worms symbiont microbial communities from Max Planck institute for Marine Microbiology, Germany - Inanidrilus exumae... | ecosystem: Host-associated > Annelida > Digestive... | reverse complement strand
ATTTGTTACAATGATACCGAGGTCACGGCAAGACATGACATTTGGCAGTTGAAAATTTTTTATGTAGTAATCATTATTATCGGACACATTACCGATCTTCAATATCGCACATTTTTCAACCGAAACTTGCAGTTGCCACTCAGTGGCCCACACGTAAATTACATCAAGAACGGTTTGTAACTCGTTTACAGTGCTATCATGACTAATGATGGGTAAGAAAAGAATATTTTCCCCAAAAGATCGGAAATCCAACTTAGAGATGTTCACTGCAAGCACAAATAACAACAAGTGCCGTTGATTCCAAATCGTAAGTGTTTGCGTGACTGCATGGCAGTTCTACAACTGTTTTACACTAATCCAAAAAATCCCAACAGTCCGTAATTCAAGGTCGGAAGATTCCAAATTTGTTTTCAGACGGAGCTCCACCTCCACAGTCCGTATTTTTAAATATCTCAGAAAGTAAAGGTGAGTAGGATAAAACACTGGGAGTTGATTATAGCAGCCTACAGGCAAAATCGTTGGTCGACTTGGTCTAATAAAATACCAACTATTAGTTTATAATCTTTATTTTTTCCAAATTTATTGTTTTATTTATAGTAAATAGTTAAATATTTCACAAGCACTACGAAAAAGTTGCATATAAGTTATGTGTTTTCTTGTAGTTTGAGACAGGGGCGTCGCCAAGTCTAACAAGTCGGTGGAAATTAGGGGACGTCCAGTATACGATGGAGCGTCATGGAGGTGGATATGGGACAGCAGGCGGCCACTTTAGAATCAGCGTAAGGAAGCGGCAACTTGCTATCTCTTTTACTCCCTATCTCCATCTTAAGCACGCTGTCTGGCAACACTAGGGTGGGCATGTTTACCCTAGTTCTCCCTTGGCGATTCCCATGATTTTAGACGCTGTTTTCATCGGTCGATTTTTATTTATCTGGCCTCTATATTATTGTGTTCATGCCGACTGATGGCAAAAAGTTCATAGAAACACGATGCGATATACAGAGTTCACGAATGTGCGTCTTTCAAACGAATAATATAGTCAACTCAGTAGCAGGCGACGAGTGACCAATAACATAGTCTGGCGTCGTAGGACTGCGGATCCGGCGTCTTTCTGTGTCGCTGATGTTCCGCCGACCATCGACGGTAGGCCGGCTGTTGTCTCTTGTCGGTGTGAAAACGTGTACTCAGCGGTGAACGAGCAACGTACCACAGCCTTTTGACAGCTGACAGTTCCTGCGTGAACAGCATTGCACGCTACATACTTGACTCGTTTGCGTGGTCTCTTTTCGTGCATTTAGTCAGTATTCTATGTTGTTTTGTAAGTAAGTAATACAATTTGATTAAGCGCTATAATCATTCAGTAGAATGAATCAGAGGCGCTGTACGTGTGTGTGTACAATCATCGTTTTCAGGCTATGTGTTTAAATGTGTTTATCTGCTTATGTTATGCGTGCGATTGACATACATTTAATAAAAGGCAACTTACTTACCTACTTAGTCTAATTAGGCAGAAAATATTTGTCAAAGACGACAATCGGACTGTAGTATCACACGCATCGTTTCAACCTATTACCCATCCTGGACCTAACCGCCCACTGCAATGCATCTCTCCTTCACTTCCATCACGTAGATTTTTTTTTACAGCGCGACGCTTTGCTAGCGCGGTATATGCTGTCGTTGTGTCACTCGTGTTTCTGTCCATCCGTCTGTCCGTCACAAGCCGGCATTGTACCAAAACGGCTAAACATAAGATCACGCAAATAACGCCACACGATAGCTCAGGGATTCTAATTTTCTGACGCCAAAAATTTCAGCGAAATTCCGAAGGGGTAAACCCCAACGGGGGCGCCAAATATAGGTAGAGTAGGCTCAGATCGGCGATTTTCCACCAACATCTCGTTATATATCAGAAACGGTGCAAGACAGGGACATAGTTTCTATAGAACACTAATAAAAACTCGTATGCGCTCTATTGAGTGGCGCTATTTCCAGTGACCTTGAGTGACCTCTAACTACTCCAAACCACTCCACTTTCGATATTTTGTATCACCTTTCCTATCTTCGTCGTGGGTTGATCGTAGCAAGTGTTAGCCCATGGATGGCAAACTATCCCTGAATGGGGCGTGGTCAGGTCACGTAAAGCATTTAAATTTTGGTGGGCACCAACCATATATCCGGAACGGCTAAAGCTGGAGTGGTCAAATTTTGCATGCATGTAGGCTATGTCAAGTAGCTGCATACGGATGACGAATGACCCTTAAAGGGGGCGTGGTCAGGGTCACGTAACCCACTTTAAATTTTGACGCACCAAGTGATATCTCTGGAATGGCTGAGGTTAGAGTCTTCAAATTTTGTGTGCAAGTAGATTGCATCACATCCTAGCCTAAGGTATCAAACCACCCCTTAAAGGGGCATAGTCAGAGTCACCTGACCCGTTTTTAAAAAATTTTGCCCCAATCATATCTTTGTAATTGGTGAAGCTAGGCACTTCAAATTTCGTATACTTATTTAGCCCGCTCGGCATGCCTGCCCCACGGGCTATGTTTTCCTTGCGTTAATTTCTTTTTCTTTCATTATTTTAAATGATCCTTTGCGCAAAGCTGTCTCAGGATCTACTGGACCGATTTTCACCAAATTATCACCATATGGTAGGCATTCAACATAGACTGCCGATCTGACCCCCTTTTTCCGATGGCTTTACTGCTAGATCTTGCGGGCATCAGTACTGAGTTTTTGTGAGGCGATCACTACTCAGTTTTGTTTCACCTATACGCTAGAGGGCGTCACTGCTATGCCGCGCGGGCTACACGCTAGGCTCTGCCACGCATTTCTAGTTTTCAAAATGATCGTTTGAGCAAAGCTATCTCAGAATCTACTGCACCGATTTTCGCCAAATTTTCACCATATGAACAACTTTATTCACCTTAAGAGGTAGCATACAATAATACAGAACAATATAAACAAAAACAAGACAGAACAGACAGACATATGGTAGGTATTTAATCGTAGTTTATTGAACTGACACCCTCTTTCCGATGGCTGAAGGAACGTTGTCATGGTAACCAACTGTAGGGTCAAAAGTAGCCCAACTAATTGTGTCCTCTGAATATTCACTGTAATTCGACGTCGGTGGCCTATCTCAGCACTTGCTGTGCTCTTGTTACCTCGTTGTCGTAGTCCGGTGACCACGGAGATTCGTCATTAATCGTCGTCGATCGTTTCTCTCGCTGATTGGCTGTATCGCTCTCAATGGACGTGAGCGGCGAAGCGCAACAACGGTGCATCGTCATTGCCAGCAGACATAGCAGGCCAACTGTCCAGCATCTGAACCACTCCATCACGAGATTATAGGTTTGTCGGCGGCCTAGATGTGTAAGAACACCGTATGAAGTCACCTCAGGTTTCTATAATCAGCAAACAAAATTATTGTTCATAATTCATAAATTATTCTTTAGGCACAGTGTCACTATTATGTTAATAATTAAGTGAGCTGGATCTACCCAATTTGGATTGTGTAATTAATAGCTACAAATATGCATTTCGATGACGAACATTATTTTGTAGTAATGGAATTTTGCGTTTTCGTGTTTATTCATCGTTTATTACGCCAATAAAGGCTGCAAACATACACAAATTACACAAACAAAATAACACACAAACAGACAAAGAAACGTAAGAGATAAAACCCTAAGATATATGCAAAATCAGGTAATATGAAACGGATGTAAATTATTGCTTGGAGGATAGTTAATATTTTTTTACCTGCTGTTGAATGCATCAGTTGGTATGTTTCTCCATGTTCTATAGGCAGCATGGGCTACGGACTAATTCAAACAATAAACAATGAAATCCTAGATATCAGACTTAACCCGCGGTGTGCAATCGCACTGCCCACTTCGCGGCCGATAATAATCACAATATTTGCGCACCCCTTACGGGGGTTTGCAAGGCGATGAATGCATCCTTTGTTATACCATGCTTCAGATAACCACAGGGGCCATTGTAAACCTTTTAACACGAATTTCTCAACTTCAATATATTTGCAGATGGACCACTATAATTCTCAGCGGCTCAATTCTCCTTTAACTCTATATACTTTCTTAATCTAAGTCCTATTAATGCTAAATTAACTTCGCTTTGCTACGTCCATGCATCAAAGTCAGTGGTATATTTGTTTCTCCGCCAACGTTCACCGTTACCATATTAACAATAGTTACGGCGACGTGCGTTTCGGTAATTCTTCCCATTAATCGCCAAATTTCTCCATTCCTGTTTTATTTCAGTTTGCGAGTAATTTCGAAATAGTTGGTCAAAATTATGCCCTTTAATAATAGGAAATTGAATTATGTCCCACTTTGCGGTAAATAAGTAAATTCAAGCGAAATCGGTCGAAATTCATATCGCTGTACGGTCCATTATAGAAAAAAACATGATGTCATCTAGATATCCTCGCGGACAGACAGACAGACAGACATACACACACAGAGTCACAGACGTACTCATCACCATACTTCGCAACCGTTCCCTTGGGCAAAGTAATGAAAACAACTAAATCATCACGTTCATAGTGGGCCGAAATAAAAGACACCAATTTTCTGCGCCTAAATTTAAAGCGCCTCCAACGAATAGAAATTCACTAGCCCGCCCGGCATCGCATACCGAATGGCTTATGTTTTGCCGAAGTTACTGTTCTTCATCTTTTAACGGTTCCATTGGAGACCAATTATCTCAGAATTTGCTGGACCGATCTTTACCAAATTTTCAGTACAGGTACAGATATGGGTGGGCATGATGAATCCGACCATCCTTTCGCGATCGCATAAAGGAAGCGCGAGTTCTGAATCTCTTAATCTCGGTTCATTTGTCTGTGTTTTATTCTTGAGCTTTTCTGCAACTTGTCACCCGAGAGCTGATATTAATGCTCACTGAATTTTATTCATCAAATTCGTTGACTTTTTTAAAACGTGATTTTGGAAATAAAAAGAACGTAAAACGTGCTGTTCTCGTTCTATGAATGGAGAAATATCGCAGGAAGACCGGCTAGTATCCTATAATCAAAGCATTCACTCATGGAGCTTGATCGACATATGCCACTTACCATGCAGTCCGAACTTGAATCCGTTGGATTATGCGGCGTACGGAATGGAAGTGCAAGAGTATGTCTCTGTCAACAGTTTGCCACTATCAATCAGTCGGAGCATGCAATCGTCCAGGAGCAATGGCGCGATGTCGCAGAAATTCATTAGCCCGCTTAGCATCGATCGTATGCCGAAGGGCTTATGTTTTGCCGATGTTAATATAATAAACAATATCGAGTATACTTCATATTACCTCCTTTTATCTTTTATCGGTTCCCTTGGAGACCAATTATATCAGAATGTGCTGGACCGATCTTCACTAAATTTTCATATATACATATATGGCTGGGAATGATCAATCCGACCTTCTTTTCGCGATCCTTTAAGGGACGTTGCTATGGTAACCGATTTTTGACGCGAATCGGCGAAAATTGGCATACCCACCTCATAGTGCGAACTGTTGCCATCAGCGTGTCTGCATATCTATCTGTCTGTCCGCTGGCATATCTCAAACAAACACACGTCCAAACTTTGCGAAATTTTCTGTAAATGTTAACTGTGGCCATGGCTTAGTTCTCTGCTGACGACAGTGCAACATATTGTGTACTTCCGGTTTTGTGGATGACGTCATGTTTCCAGAGTGGGAGGTGTCAATTGAAGAGTTTTGTATTTTGGCAAGTTAATTTTTGAGTCCGATGAGTAAGAATTCAGTCTTTAAGAGTAAGAAGATTAGCAGTCATCCAGGACCAGATATGTTCAAGAGCGTTCTGAAGGTAAGAAATGCTTGAGTCAAAGTTCAGTAGGTGGAAAGAGAGAAGAATTACTGAGAAAATTGAAATGATGAGGCTGAAGCAAACAGCTGGTAACTGAAGGCTTGGTGAATGGTGATGTGTTCCGCTGTTTTCATCCAGTGCACGGACGCACTGAAGAACGGGCGATCAAACGGAATTTCGATGACAAAGGCCGACAGAGTGCGCTGGGCGATAATCTAACAAACAAGTATGTCTATCCTTCTAATACTCGGACGGAAATGTAAGCTGGCCGCGTCGCGTGCTGTCCCCTGGCGATCAAGTCATGTTGAGTATATGCGCCGCGACGCCGCACGCCCTATTAACGTTAGAAAAAAACGAGGCTGACAGATGGACGGACGGACGGACGGACGGAAGAGCGGACGCCAGACCAAAACATTACGCTTTCCGCTAGAAGCGGCCAGCATATTAAGGACTTTTAACCCCAGTTTGTCTTGTGTAACTACGTCAAGACACGTCTTGTAAAAGATGACCAAAGTCAAGCCAATATGCGAAACTGTCACTTTAAAACTCTAGCTTTTATTAGCACAGTGATATATGAACGTTTATCAAGAAGCCAGATAACAGCCTCGACTTACCGCAAAACGATATTTAGTAACTTCTGATGACAATTATTCCAACGACTCCGATTCTTGCACCGCAGCTGCTGCCGCGATCCTTGCACGCATCACACAGGTATCTTCAGGCAGAAATTTAAGCTGTGGTCACACTCGCGATTAGGTCTATACGACTTGAACGATGGTAGACTATACGCGTTGCGAGCAAGAAACTGGCAATGAATATTAATATTTTTTTCTATTATTTGTTTTAAATTCTTGTCGCATCTTCCGACATATAATCGTAATTGGTGACAAAAACAGATTCCAGTGTATTTGAGTCTGTCGAACTTTTTGTACATCGATTGGCATCAATTCATTCAAATGATAGATTTACTTCGGTCGGTTGAGTGTGTTATAGGCTAGCATAGGCCTACTGCGAATACCACGGTCACCAACCTCCAGGCACTGCAATTAAATTTCTCCTAAAATTTATGTCAGCATATGTTATTGTCGGTGTACACAGTAAACCATAAATGTCAGTGCACATTTTACGAAAATGTTCACAATGATTTAACGAACAACAAAATCCTAAAAACTGGCAACAGAAGGCCAAGGCTCTCAGCAGTCTACTGAATACTGGTGTAGCTCCAAACGTGAAGTCAGCAATAAAACAAATAAGCCTAGTTATTAACCGTCTTCCATGACAAATTTTTCCTGACACTTCCTTGACATTTTGGTCAATTCCCTGACATTTTTAGTTTTTCCAGTTTTTTTCTATACAAGTGATCACCCTGCGCACACATTTTGGTCGGCGAGTTTTGTTCGTTTTACCAATTTGTCCTTGATGTCGTCTTCGTCTTGGGGTTTCTGGAGGTCGTTGGCCTCGGTTCTTAGTATCACCTGACACCCCAGCTACGCCACTGCTGCATCTTGACGAAGACGCTTTCCAGACCACGTCCTAATCCATGTCGCCTCGGCGAGTGGCGGCAGGTTGGCATTCGCCCCGGGCGGCATTTGTAGGGGCGGTGTTTCATACTCAATATTCAAAAATCTCTAATTTGGGCATAATATGCCCAAATCAGAGATTTTTGAATATCGATCACAATTATACGAGTTTTACAGAAGTTGTTGTATTGGCGTATAGTGAGGCATATTATGCCTCACTATAGGCCAATACAACAACTTCTGTAAAACTCGTATAATTGTGATTGATGCGTAGCTATCCCGAACCTGTTTAAGAAGTTGAAAAAGAAGAAGACAGGATCTTTGCATAGCGCATTTTCGTGAGAACTCGCCTCTAAAGCGCTCAAAATGGCACGTGTTAACGAGGGATCACACAGCTTTACCTACCACACACACACGTTTAATCCACGAATGGAATGAGCCATCCTGCCTCTACTCCCCAGCTGCAGCGCATCACCGCACTTTGGCCGGTGCAAGTCATTTCCCGTCCCACAGAGGGTACGAGGCTGAGTTGGCCTGGGTGGCTGGTTACACACCGAGGTAGCATGCCCGCCAGGAGACGGTCAACCATCCCAGTACCAACCTACCAATAGTGCGACACCCGAAAATCGAACTCATGACCATTGAGTCGCAAATCTGACGCTCTAACCACTGGACTATCGAGCCACTGTTATAGACGGCTTGTCGCCTATACGACGGCATAAAGGCAACAGTCAACGTCATCGATCGTTTTGATATAATTCATCATGTACGTTTGTAAAATAACAACGACAGAACAATACTGGCCCTTGCAGTACTCACATAATCGCAAAATATTGTATTCATAAACCACAAGCATGGTGAATTATCAGGGGTGGTTGCAATCCGAGTCCGATTGGGTGACACAATATCAATCAATATTTGTTTATTAAACACAATTGACAGAACGCAGTTGGCAGACAGAAAGACGATACAGGCCTAATCTACTATACAAAAGTTATATGAACTGTGATGGGTTAAGCAGATGTGCACAGTGGGAGGAGAAATTTATTAGTTAGTAAATGTCGTTGTACATGCAGGATAGGGTGAAGAAGTTATAGAGTCTGTGAGATGACGAGAATATTCGTGTAATTGTGAACGTTTGTCCCGGGCGCCACGAAGCCTTGCGCAGCCACTGACGTCGTTAGACGCGTGGACGCCTCTATCCGTCTGGTAGCAATTGCATTAGGATCGTCCACAGTGCAGCAAGCAGTTAAAGCGACAATGACATGGCCGTACAGATCCACTCCAGACACGATCACTGCACTCGAATAACAACAACCGATTCGGTTCACCGCATTGTGTCTCTCAGTGCGCGCGACGCCACTCACAGATTCGACTTCCCGAGTTGCGACTTTCCTATGTACAAAGGATCGCTTACCGTGAGGTTTACTGTTATTGGTCACCGAGGACCGAACATGAGATCGCCAGTCGGAGAAACAGGTGCTTGGAGTGAATGGCCGCGCACCAGCGAGCCCGAGCGGCAGCGCGAACAACAGACGTGCTGATTAATTTCACGGCACCGAGCTTAGTCGCCGTTCATCGTCGCTTTCTACGCTGCATAGTAGTTTGCAACCAGCGAAGAATAACTTACCAGAATCTTAAGGTTCGTTCACACCGGATGCGGTGCGTTGCAGTGAACTGTTATCTAGCAAGTGTATGCTGTCCTTACTGTATGATATGGTTTGGAAGCCTGCCCACTTGTACAACAGTCTCCGCTGCCGCTGACAGACACGCGCGACGCAGAGGCTCAGCGCACGCTGAATATTCCGTATCGCATCATGGTAATCAAACCATTTCTTGTACTCGGCCTAGCTGCTGAATACAGATCTCGACAGTGGGTGTGATCAACAGTTGTCCGACGACCATCGGAAGTTTGACACTCACTGGCGAACTAAGTTCCAGAGATATGCATGGTTGGTGCCCACCGAAGTTTAAATTGTTCACGTGATCTAACCGCGCCCCTTTCATGGATGGTTTGCCATCAGTGTTGCTACCGTCAACCTACCTACCAAATTTGAAGTCTCTAACTCCACTCATTACTACGAAGATATGAAAGGCGACAGAAAATGTCGAAAATGACGTGGTTTGGGGTAGTTAGGGTTAAGGTCACTGGAAATCACCTATCGATAGAGCACATCATTCTAAAATCAAATTTGTTCCGGTGACCTAAAACTCAGTTGCGACATGTATAAAACTTAGTTAAAAGTCTCCCACTAAGTCCTCTGTCACCGCAACAAAGTTCCTATTAACGTTTCATAGTAACTGTCCCTATCTTGCACTGTTTCTGAGATATAGCGAGATGTTGGTCAAAAATCGCCGATTTGAACTTACCCCACCTCTGTTTGGCGCCCCCGTTGACGGGGGTGACCCCGTCGAAATTTCGCCGAGATCTTTGGCGTCAGAAAACTAGGGTCCCTGGGCTATCGTATGGCGTTATTTGCGCGATTCTACATTTAGCCGTTTTGATACACGTTTTGAGGGGACATAATAATCTAGCAGCTTGTATAGCGCCAGTATATCAAAAACTCCAGAGGCGCTGACGGACAGATTACGGTTGTGAGAACCGACTACACCTAAATGTCTGACGGAATAAGAATGTCTTCAGGGTAGACTTAAATACAGCAAGTGAAGTACTAGAGACAACGTCATTGTTAAGCGAATTTCATGCTTTAGCAGTAGTACAACAGAAAGCACCGTCGGCAAAGTGAGTTCTGGTAGTAGGTTTGTGCAGTAGGCTAAAGGCGTGTCGGAGGAACGAAGACGACGTGAAATTTCTAAAGGCGGCCAGGAGACAGGGTGGTCGCTACAGGGTGGACTGGGGTCGACGTGTGCGCCCCAATTTTGTCAGAAAGCATTCATGAGACTGATGCAATTAGGCCGGATGAGCTCAGAGGCGCAAGCCAACATGAAGCTCACCGCTTTCCCACGTTGATTCCAAAGTGGCGGTCTGTCGAATTGCCGGTACTGCCCACAATTCTCGACTCCACACACTCTACTCCTAACAAAGAAAGGGAGATCCTCTCCACTCGACTACGCTTATTGTCCACCCCACCTTACAGACCTGGAGACGCCCCTGACAGGAGGGTGAAAAAATTGTGGGAGCCGCCAGCCTGGATTTGGTTCAGGAAAGAAAAATTTGACGCATTTGAATACATATTGCCATGCCGTGATATTTTTCACCGGGTCGGGTCATTCGGCCATATGCGCGCCTACAACCGTCTCTGAACAGACAAAAATTTCGCAATCAACTTGACTCTATTTGACAAACAAGACATAATAAACGTCATCATATTTTACGACTATTGAGCTAGATACCGCAACCAACAGCGTAGGCCTAGCTACAGCGACAACAGAACAATAACCTAAAATCAGAAGTTCTACCGAACAAACACCGTAACGGGACCACAATCGATCCATCAGTTTCTGTGACTCATTGCAAACTGGATCGCGCGAACGTTCGGCACAAATCGACGGCCGGCGTCAGAAGTTTTTCTTGACGACGCAGTTGCAGATCCAGATGTGCAGTTCGGTGAGTGCGGGCGGAATGCAGCAGAAACCAAAGACGAACCAGTAGCGCGACGTGCACCACCGGTCAAACACGTAGAACGCCAGGCATACGGTCCCGGTACAGTGACACAACACAGCTGATCAACTGAGTTATGGAACGTGCAATCAAGCTAGAAAATAGACTTCGACGCCTGAACGTCGATGTAAAGTAAAGTAAAGTAAACAGTGTATAGCAGTTTAGCATCAACTTAGCTCTTCACCGCTACGGGAAACTCACATGCCATATGGGATCACACAGTGTTATAAGCTTACTGCCACCCGGCAGTGGTGAGAATCCCGCCTTTACCCCCAGCCAAAACAGGTACTCGATTTAGCGACCCCGGAAGGATGCAAGGCTGAGTTGACCTATGTTACGTGAAAGCCACCGGCTGGGAATTTAACCCGCGACCTGTAAATCACAAGTCCAACGCCCTACCGCTGAGCCACCAGACAACATGACACCTCAAC
>Ga0209363_1001431_pt1 | contig 11425 bp, 5 predicted proteins | sample WorMetexBAHAMAS3_FD_187385 | JGI IMG/M metagenome (GOLD analysis project Ga0209363, IMG submission 187385) | Marine gutless worms symbiont microbial communities from Max Planck institute for Marine Microbiology, Germany - Inanidrilus exumae... | ecosystem: Host-associated > Annelida > Digestive... | reverse complement strand
TACCTCCGTGTCGAACAGCTGGGCGTATTCGTCAGCGTCCGACGTCGTGGAATCGTACAGCTTCGAGCACAGAATGTCGCGGCGGAACGCCGTGGTGTCGAGTTTCCGGATCGGTCGGTAGCTGTAGGCCTATGTCACCGTTACTGGTGGTGTAGACGGGATGCCAAGGCAGCATGTGATCAGATTCTAGTTAAGTGTACCTAGCAGATTCTGCATGCACAACTGTTCCACAGGCAGACTGTTCCACATTTTAACAAGTCGATTAGTAAAAAAATTACGCAGATCATATCTTGCACGATTCTTTTGCAGTCTTAAATCATTGCCTCTAGTTAAGTGTACCTAGCAGAAATATAGACTCAAGTGAAGCATTGAGAACTGTCGCATAGCACGGTGGCTCGAGTAGCAAAATTACTCAATTAATAATCAATCAATCAATCGTCGTTTAATATGGCATATGACATAACGCAAGCCATTACAATATAGAATAAACAAGAGGAAAAAAAATGAGAAGTCAGTAAGTATCTTTGTGCAACATGCGTATCAGAAAACTACAGTCAGACAACTGAGTCTAACGCACTTGATAAAAAAACTGACAAAAATAACGAGAAATAGAGAAATAGGTACTGTACTGTACAGACAGCAGAGTGAACACACACGTAACACATTATTCTTAAATTTAGGCCAAATTAATTTTGCTATTGTTGCTTTCTGTGGTCATGGTGCGTCTTACAAGCAAACTTCGTTGAATTATCTTTACTACCAATTTTGCGCTAACTTTACAAACTTTCGCATTGTAAGTTACCGGCGCACGACGGGATTAATTCTGTACAGTTTTTGTCTCGTACGTCTGTATGTGATACAAAGTGATCGGCTGTGATGTAAAGCTAAATAAGTTACGATAAGTCTAGCAATATGTAGCCTATGCTAAGAATAGATTGGAACGGTCTCGCTTACGACGTTGTTGCAGTTCAGCAGGAGGCGAACTGCACGTTTGAAGAGGGACTGTGCAGCTTCGTACAGGACTTCAGCCGGACTGTGCCATGGAGACGAGTTCCGGAAGACGGAAAAACGATCGAGATTCCGGCATCGAAGCGTCCCATCTTCGACCACACTACCATGTCACGTTAGCGTTTAGTTGCGTTATTAAACCTCACTGCTGTAGTTCACGGCGTCTTTAAACCTCTTAAGCTACTGAGGTTGACGGGATATATCTGTTTCTAGTGGCATAAGCCATGGGTTGGCAGAGGTAATGTTTGACGCGCCTTTATCTGTTTGTATGTTTGTTGGCAGAGTAGGCCTAACTCCAAAAGTTATAAACGAATTTCATGAAATTTGAGAAGCAGGTTATTTTTTACTGCACTTGTCCGATACTTGGCAACCATTTAATAAGTTTACCGAACAATATTATTTGAAACACATGGAATGTAGAAATTTATATTTGATAGTGTTCACTTCTTGTTATCCACACATGCCGATCGGCAAGATGTGGATATATCGTTTACTGTTTTTTGTTTGTTTGCGTGTTTGTACGGTTACGGATTTCTCCGCCGAGGATAAAGCTAGCGGCGTCAAATTTTGCACGGTGGTTCATCGGCGTCATGGGCAGGAAATCTTCCATTTTGGGGAATTTTACTGTCTCCACTCGCAGCTGCAACGGGTGACAAGACGAGATGAGACCCCTTGTCGATTTACTTTGGACACTTGTTTACAAACGCTCTGATTATTCAAAAAATCAAAGTCATACAGAGATTGATTTGTTGAGCAAATTTCCAATGCAGTGTATTACTAGTGGAGCGTATCTATAGGCTTTTATCGTCACTTGCGAACAAAACATCCGTAAATCGAAATTACTCACGCGGCATGTAATGGGGCGTTTCGTGTAGACTGTCAGAAATGTTCCATCAGGTTTGTAAAGTAAAACTGTCCGATTTTTCATGAATGCAGTGTAAACAAAAGTAATGTGTACTGCAGCTGATGGCGGCTACATATTGGCGGCGACCAAGTTCCATCAGCCAAACGGCGAGGCACACCTGATCTCACCTTACATCCTCGCCGGGCATGATACCTGTATTAAGTTCTACTACCAGCTGCGTGGAGGTATACTGAATATTCGCAAACGCCATCAAGCCGGAGGATTTGAGACTCTCTGGAGCCGCAGGTAAACCGGTAAACCAGTATCGTTAATCCATCATCCAATTAAACTTAGCAAACACACGTCCTCCAGACTTACCTTCCTGACCTGATTAACAAAACCAAATTTCTAAACGATACCGATTTCATAATCTGTATGTTGTATAAATATTCATAGTAACACTGCGTAAACTAAATTTTGGATGGTTGCGTTTGACAAACCTGTATTAAACGAATATGTTATGTTTTATAATCTTTTATTATTTTCTGAGCAGCTCATTTGACGACCAATAACGATTTGGGCTGTATTAATTTACTTACGTTTTAGCAGGTAATTGGTGTAACTTTTTAATATGGGGCCACCGAGATTTTAAAATTAATGTAGTTTACACCTGACCGAAGTGTAAATATGCCACTGAGGAATGGCGTGTAATGATGCTATAATTATGACGGCCGGCCCAGGTTCAGTCAGGGCCGTCATGACGAATGGCTATATGTTCTGCCGATGTTACCTTCTTTTATCTTCTTTTTAGCGGTCCCCTTGGATACAAATTATTTCCGAATATACTGGACCGATCTTAGCAAAATGTTCAGGATAGGTACGTAGGCCTATATGGGTGGGCATGATAAATCAGACTTTCTTTACGCGATCGCTCTAGGGACCGATTTTTTGCGCGAATCGTGGAATATGGTATACCCCAACTTAATTCTGTCCACTGCCAGTCCACAGCAGAGGATCGCAACATGGATGCACGCTTTAACACCGCCGATGACCCCTCTACGTCTGATAAAAATTAGATGAACTTTCATCCAGTGACTCCCAGTTTTGCAGGCGCGTTTCCACCGGGCGGGCTACACGATGGGCTTTTGCCATGCGTTTCTAGTTGATTATTCTATGGTGTGGCCAGTCGGAGGACTCGTGGCGCGGCAGTCGGCCAGTGGGAGGCGGCCCACTACAAACTAAAGTCGGGCTACTACCGACTGGTGCTCGAGGCGAAGGCTGGAACTGCGGCCGAGAGCATGAACGTCGCCGTCGACGACCTCGACATCGGTCCATGTGGACTCAGTAAGTAACAGACACCGTGCCGAGCCTTCGGCCGACCGACGCTAGGCTTGGCACGGCTGGTTGTGTTGATATCGCTACATGACTAAGATCGCGGACAGTGGCAAAGACGTTAATAAAGCGGTGTGTAGCTAAATGATAAGATCTAGAGACGCGTATATACTAAAGGGGTGTAGGCAGTCATAACTAATATTGTCAAAAATAGAAGATCTACTGCTAACAATATGATTTTGAGGATTTTATAATTATTTCTGTGTAACAGTAACAGTAAGTACCAACATGCCACAATAGCATTTCATCTACGCGGTTTCTCTGTTTTTTCTCTTTTATATTTTCACGGTTAGATAAACAAACTGGGAATGTGTAGCTAGGCTTTCTCGAGCCTGTGGCATCATCGTTATTGAACTGGAACCAGCGTGAATTGCAGAGATGTTGACCGCGTTCTAGCTGTCAGAACCTACCACTGGTCCGCTGAGATACCAATCATTCTAGTTGACGAAAGTTTGCATGTTTCATATCAGTGACGTGACTAAGTTATTTAATCAGAAAGTGTTGCGTGCAGTTATGTGAAAATGATTGGCTGCATTTGTCAACAGTCCTTCGTTAATACCACGAAGCGCCCGTCATCTTTGAACATGCACTGTCGCTTGGATTTCGGACAGTTTTTCGTGTGATAACAAGTATGGCCATTTTCGTAAATGTACGCTTGCCGCGTCGCGTGCTGCCCCCTGGTGAGTCACGTTGAGTATGCGCCGCGCGCCCTATTAAGGTTGGAAAAAAGAAGGAACTGACAAACGGACGGACGCCAGACCGTTACATTATGCTTACCGCTAGACGCCCCCAGCGTAATAATAGCTGTGCTTCCATCGGTGCTTATGAGTTTATTACACTGTTGATTGGTCGATTTTAAGGGCACCCGATCCGTAAAAAACGTGTGATGGTGATGGTGATGGTGATTGTAATATCTGAAAAATCCATGGAGTAAACCTACAGATTTTTGCGCGTGTCGTGGTTATTACTGGCTTGCTTAACATAGCGTAGGGACCAGTATTGTTTTGCTCTCTGGCGTCTGTCGTCGTCTGTCGTCGTCTGTAACACTCCACGGCGGCGCAACGTAACTCACCAGGGGGCAGCACGCGACGGCGGGCCAGTAGTGCTACGTCCCGTTAGGGCGACACCTTGTTATGTTGGTGTGACTATACAGAGGACGAGTGCAAAGAAACGGACGCGGGAGCGGGTTACTCGGGCGACCTGAATCACACCGCGACCGGCCGACTATGCTACACGTGGAGCGACCTCGACTCTTATGTCAGGGATCATCTCTGGAAGTCTCATGACCTCACCGGCGATGATCCCTGTGTCCGCTGATGACGGAGGACCTTGAACGTGGAAGAGTCTGTCGGGTTGGTGGAAGTCTCATGACCAGGCGGTGATGGCGTCAGCGCTGCCGTCGCTGAAAAACTACTGCCGTAACCCGGACGACGACGGTCGCGGTCCGTGGTGCTTCACTGACCACGTCACTGACCAGATGGAATACTGCGACATTCCTCGCTGTGGTACCGCGTTCACACACTCACCAGTCATTTCAGTTTTCCCGCAACGTGTCGTGTCATTCATTTACCTTCACTCGATACTAGCCGATACACCGCTGCGGCGAATATCGACAACTAACCCTAAGCCTGACACTAATCCTAACCCTAAACCCTGATTCCCCCACTTCTGCACAAAAATTTCTCGCTGTCGCAAACCCGCAACCGGAAGTAAAAAGGTAAAGGTAATGGCGTAGATTTGTACAGCGCTTAATTAGGAAACTCACATTCGTAAAGCGCTCAGGTATGGCACGTGTTTTACCTGTCACCCAAACGTTTATCTACGAATAGAATGAGCCATCCTGCCTTTACTCTCAGCCGCATAGCATCCCGCACTTTTGTCGGTACTCATTTCCCGTCCCGCAGAGGGTAGACGACTGAGTTGGCCTGTGTAAACATAAAGCACATAATGCAGAACGTTTAAGGATATAATTGATTTTGTATGATTTTGTACACCTCAAGGACGTTCACACCGGATGCCTTCTATTGCGGTGCGGCGTGGCGCCGCGCGCCATCGCAACGTAACGTATTTGCAGTGTGGACGTACCTTTAGTCACGGCGTCTATTCATTACTCATAACAGTGTCATTTAGGCCTACTGAGGTCTCATTTATTTTTCTTTGTTATGTTGCATTAAAGAACAAGATGATGCCACTGTCTTGAAAGTGGACTCTAAAAATATGACGTGTCCAAAATAACTTAACCAGTTAAGATGACCACAGGAGACTGTTTGGTGCAGGACTCAGAGTCAGTCATTTCAGTGCAACACTGAACTAGTTTACGGCACACTAGCATGATATAAAATGATCCTTAACAAAATATTGAGAAACTCAAGTGAACTAAACTGTACACCACCGGAAACCCATGAGATCGAACTCGACTGACGTTGAACTTTGTCTGACAACCAAGACAATTTCTCCCCGTATTCCCATTTGTTCCCACACGTTCGACCAGTTATTAATGTTTTGTTATTTTTGTCGTTGGTTGGTGTTAACATTTCCATGTGACGCTGTCTGTTCTTGTGCTCAGAATGTCGTGACGTCATCGAGTTTCGCTGCGACAACGGGCAGTGCATAGCGAGCATGTTGACGTGTAACGGCCAGAACGACTGCGGTGATAACAGCGACGAAATACGACCTTGCAGTGAGTTGTAGTTCTCGGTCCCAGCTGTTGTTTAGCACAACCACACACCACAATTCATACGCTAGTGCTTAATTTTCTTTTATTCACTTTCTCTCTTTTTTTCCCATGTTGTAGTGGCTGTAGGAGCCGAGTGCGATGGCCATTATTATATATAGAGTGTTGCTATCATTGCTCGGTGATTTGTTTCACGGACGATGTAGCTGTGTAGCACTTGGTGTTGACAGACGGCACGAAGAGCGTTGATTGTGAGTTTGAAGAGAATGGCGCGTTGCCGGCGTGTGGTTACGAAACTGCACCCAACTCGAAACTCAACTGGACTCTTCGTTCTCACGGTGAAGTAGCAACCGTTTAGTGATTCGCAGCAGGATACCATCATTAGAGTAGCGTCACCGTGATGACTCGTACTGTACCAAACGTAACGGCAGGCATCAGTGTACCAGCTGCCTATCATTCAATATAGCACTTTATTACCCACGCCGACGGCAGTCGCTGTGTGTAGGGTTTTTACATTCGTTTGTATGTTTGTCTGTCTGTTTCCCGCACGATATCTCAAAAACCGATGCAGCTATGATCACCAAATTTGACACAGAAATGTCACAGAAGGTGCATACTGAAAACCCATTTATTTTGTGATTAAAAGGTCAAAGGTTAAGGTCACGAGTAACAAAAACATCTCTGGTGTGGGTCTTTGCACTCTTGTGAGTGCTGGCTTCTTCTAGTTTGTTATAGCACTAAAAGGGTTAATATGCAGAGTTCTTTGGTGGAAGTCGTGTGTTACTTACTTATGCAAAAATTTCTCCTGCTTTAATATTTATGCTGTCAGTTTTAGGCTATATACCCTTTACGTACTGATACATTTAATCTTAGCATTTCCGTATATTTAACCTTAGCATTTCCTCTTCTTATGAATCGGCGCATGTGTATTATTATGATAATGTTATGTATAAGTATGACATGACGTAGCCTAACACCTGTTATAGTTAGAAAATACCACCACTAGCAAGAATTTGCAGTAAGTCAGAATTTATTGTCTGAATGTTCTGTAGAGGAATGTGTATTAGCTAATGTTCAGAATTAAGTGATTATATATGCTTTCATCATATTTATCTTTTCGACATTTTGCGACAGTTTTCACATCTCACCTATATTTGACGTCGTCCATGCAGACGAGAGCGACGGAACGAGCATTTTCGCACGACATGATATTTGATATAGGCGTACGAAAACTAGAATAAATAAATTAATGGGGTAGTATAAGTTGAAAACTGTTGGATGATTTAAGCCACTCCGACGGAGCCCATCTGAGTGATTGTATGGCGGACAGACCGACAGACTGACTGACTGACAGAAATGCCACAGCACGTAAACCGCTCTAGATACTGGCGACGCGCGGTAAAAATCACACGGTTATTGCTGTGCGTAGGTGGCCGACAGTTTATCGGAGTTGACGGGACAGGTGCCCGGGATGGCGACATTGCTCGCCTGCAGTATCCCTTCATGCAACTGGAAACTAATTCCTGTCTGCACGTTGATTACCAGCTGGTCGGCCAAGTCCAGCTGGAGGTCGGGTACCAACTTGACCGGCAGTCCGACATGGGGCACCTGCTGTGTACGCTGGTACCCAACTCCACTCACGTCGGCTGGTTCTCGGCCGATATATTGCTGCCGGCCGGACAGTACCAGATGTACTTCAACGCCATATTTCTCTCGCCATACGGAAGACCATTAGTCTCTCTGGATTCGATCAAGTTGTTGAACGTAAACTGCACCCGAATCATCTATACCGGCAAGTCTTCATGTTTTTCTTCCATAAAAGCTTAATAAATACAATACGCGTTATCAACTACTGGCGCCACCTGAAGTCTGCTGATACATGGCCGCTGTACTCGTCGCCAGATGTTTATTGCGCTCACGGGAGCGGTGGCGAAGTATTGTAATGAGACGTCTGTGTGTGTGTGTCTATCTGTCTGTCCGCAAGCATATCGCCCGAATCACACGCGCGAGGTTACCAAATATTTTGTGCATGTTGCCTATCGCCGTGGCTCGATCTCCTCCGGCGGGGTGACGAATCCCAGGAAAGGGGCAATTTTGGGAGTTTTTATCCCCATTGACAATACATTGTACAGCATAGCATTTGAGACACTTACAAAACGGCTGAACCAATCGAGATGCCGTTTGGGATGATGACTCGGGTTGGCTCTAGGTACCATGTGTTAGATGGGGACCAGATCCTCAAGGGAAAAAGGCAATTTTTCGAGGAAAACGTAGCGGCCCATTGTAAAGTAATGGGACGCTCTACGGTGAGGACTGAGCGGTGCAAAAACGGTTGAACCGATCGAGATGCCGTTTTGGAGGAAGACTCGGTTGGGCCCAAGAGCCATGTATTAGATGGGGTGCAGATCCCAAGGGGAAGGGGCAACTTTCGGGGGTGTCTGGGTTATCTAAAAGCAATGGCAACCTTCGCTGCAGCGGTCGCTTTATTGTCGCTGCAGCGTTCGCTGATCGCTGCAAAAGTGATCGTTCAATCGCCATAAACGCCATGCAGCAGAAGGGATCATTCAGTATGCCAGGCAAGCACAAATAGCAAATAGTACTCTGAAAATTTCTGGGCGCAGGCGATGCGGCCTATCGGCCCGCGAAGGGGGCGGTGGGATTGCACTAGTTTGCCGTATGCAGTGCAGTCGTCTGGAATTATTCTCTGCTAGTGGGCGGTGGTACACCAAGTCGCTGACCGTTTCAACGTTAGTGAAAACTTAGAACCTACATTTAACTTGTTTTTAGCCTGAACCTTAGGACTTTTTTATTTTGCGCTGTAGAAATAGGCGCTTTATTGTTATTATTATTATTACTTTTTATCACTAGTTCAATCACGTAATTTGCCGAAAACCGTTATTTATTAGAACCACGGTATGTCTGTCAGTTCTAATGTAATTTGGCCATATCTGTCACATGTATCTTGGTCTTCAACGTGTTGTAAAACTTCTAGTAAGACTTGAGATATAATTTTGAGCTATAGTCTCGGCTGCCTGCATGGGTGCAAAACGCAGCTTATACTACGAGTACGAGTTATATTAAAGTCAATGCAATGCGATATTGTGAGTACGACGTACTGGTTGGCGGCGTGGCGTAGTGGTAACTGAGTTGGTCGTATCAACGAAGTTACTCTACGTCGAGCCCCGTTAGTATTGGGATGGTTGACGTGTCCGGGTTCGACTCCCGGAGGCGGCACTTTATTTCGGTATGTAACCAGCCACCCAGGTGGACTCAGCCTTTCATCCCTTCGAGGTCGATAAACTGAGTAGTAAGCTGTAATCGGATGTTTGTTTCTTCTCACGGGCGGCGCCATCTGGTGAATGCTTACGGATTGAAGCCTGGTGTGGTTGATTGGGGCGGCGGTGTGTGTTGTAGCTGCAGCATTGTGCTCCCGCACCATTCGGTCTTGCCAATCAACTGTAACTTCATGCGGTTGTACAGCGCGGCTGGTCGCGGCATAGAAGAATCCGACCTTTACCTTTTACATTTACATCATAGACTACGACGACCGATATGGTTGTCACGTGGCTTTCTAGTGCAGTGCATATTAAGGTATTAGGGACGCCTAGTGTGAGCTCATAGCATGCACAGTCCATGTCTCGTGTTAAACAAGGTGTCGCCCTAACGGGACGTAAGTCACGTAACCGTACTGGCCCGCCGTGTAGTGTTACCGTAGAGCTATAATTAGACTGCAGGCGGCATGACGTTATCGCCTGGCCTGCGCGCGTGAAGCCGCCTGCAGGGCCACCGTGGAGTGCTACAGACGACGACAGTCGACGACGATGACGACGACAGACGCCAGCGAGCAAGACAATACTGGCCCATTAGGCGGGCCAGTAAAAACACCAGTAAATGCACGCTGATATACTTTACTTTACTTTACTAAGCTTAATGTAACGTAATGGCGTCCTTCCGTCTATCTGTCCCATCTTTTTAGCTTTAATAGAGGGCGGAGCGCACACGCAACGTGACTCACGAGGGGGCAGCACGCGACGCAGCCAGCGTGCACTTCGTCCATTTTACAAGGATGAGCATACATGTTTAATCTGGCCAGGTTTTTAATTTTTGATAAGTCCAGAAGTTGGATTGTGTTAAATGTGCAGATCTCGGCGTGAGCGACGAATATCGCACGCTTTACGAAGCCCACTACAACCGGTCACTGTTGTTGTCGTCGGACCACGACCTTGACCTTGGAGCGGCAGGGAACGTCTCAAACGAGACGACGACACCGTCGTTCACCCTGGAGCCGCTCAACCTGACTGCAATCATGCTCGACAGTGCGCCGCTCATCAACATCGTTCACGAGCCCTTCCAGCACCCCGTCTGTCGTCCGGACAACTGTCTTTCCTGCCCGCGACCTCTGCCTACTCACAGTACGACAGCATGTTGACTGCGATCAATTCGTTGTTAGTGTCCGTCGCATAGACCGGAATTTATACTATTAGTTTGAATTTGTGAGACGCTGCAACGCTCGGCGGAGCTGGGAGGAAGGCGGAGCGTCACCTGCAGATCTACAGATATGCTGCAGTGGGCGGTAGGATTGCAGCAGCGACGGCGTTGTAGGCTATTCGTACTGAAAGCAGAGGTCGCAGCAATGTGCCCAGTTATAATTGGCGCCTGTTCAGGAGAGGAGGGAGAGCGCGTTAGCGCGATACCTTGCAGCAGGCGGTCTAGCAGAGTCCCGATATGTACGGTGATGCGTTGCGGCTGGGGAGTAAAGGCAGGATGGCTCATTCCATTAGCGATGAACGTGTGGGTATCAGGTAAAACTATGTATAGTTTAACTTAACACGTGCCATACTCAGTGGCGTAACTACGAACTCGGGGGCCCCTTGGCACAATAACAGCTTCACTGGGGCCGATACCCCCTAATTCCGTAAGATCCAGCTAGGGAGCCTTGTGAGCATGGTTGTATTTAATGGTTTCTAGGGGGCTGAGCCCACAGAGGCCACGGTCAACAGCTGACGGCATCAGAGCTCTAGCCGAAATTTGAAAATTTTTTAGGAACGTGTTGATATTACGGTAATTACTAATAAATAATTAGGCCTATTTTTCCTGACACTTGGGGGCCCAATTGTTACGCCCCTGGCCACACATAGCGCTTTAGAGGTGAGTTTCATAATTAAGCGCTATACAAATCTACGTCTTTTTTTACATTTACAGCGTGCCTGGCGAAGGTCGTGCAGATCGCCAACGCGTCGGAGGGCGTGTCGAGCAAGTGCTTGCACCTGTGGACGAGCCGTCGGCAGCGCGTCTCGCTCGACGCGTGCATTACCGAGGCGTACGCTCGGTCGGGCGACGCCATCAACCACGACCCGGTCAGACACCGGTGCAACGTCAAACGCTGCAGCGCGCCACCTGCTGCCGACCGGCGCTACAACGACATCAAGTACGACGTGGTCGTCGACCGTGCTAACTTCACCGAGTTCGACTACCGACGGACCGATGAACAAGGCGCCTGGGACGTC
>Ga0209363_1001430_pt1 | contig 11425 bp, 7 predicted proteins | sample WorMetexBAHAMAS3_FD_187385 | JGI IMG/M metagenome (GOLD analysis project Ga0209363, IMG submission 187385) | Marine gutless worms symbiont microbial communities from Max Planck institute for Marine Microbiology, Germany - Inanidrilus exumae... | ecosystem: Host-associated > Annelida > Digestive... | reverse complement strand
CCCTCTAGGCATGGCATACTGTCTGGCTAAGCCCGGACTGGCACTTATTCAGTGCCAGCCCTGACCGGCACTTCTTCAGTGCCTAGCCAGTGGGCTTAGCCACATCTATCTGCTTTGGCTCTCATGTCGGCGCGACTGATATCTTGACGCTGCTAGTCAAGGCATCAGCAACGGTCACAGTTTATAGAGGACACCGTCGAACCCTCTTACCTGCCCGGGATTAACTCCCTGTTTATCATGTGCACAGGAATCATTAGAAATAATTCTTTGGTAGACGGACGCGCCCTGACCGAGTCGAACCCCGGCCGCTGAGCGCGTCATGCTCTACTGCACATGGCAGCCGAGTGCGTTAACCACTTGGCCACGAAAGCAGGTGTGAGCACGTCTCACGTGTTGCTCAGATCTGCTTTTTTTCATCTGCGCCGTCTACGCTCGGTTCATCAACAACTCGGTCGTGACATCTCTGCACGACTGGTCTCGGCTCGTGCTGTCGCGACTGGACTACTGCAACGCTGTCCTCGACGGTCTTCCAGCGGCAACTCTGGCACCGCCGCAGCGAGTCCTGAACGCGGCAGCGAGACTCATTCTCGACCTGAAACCACGTGACCATGCAACTCCCGCCCTCCGCGAGTTGCATTGGTTACCGATTGCACAACGGATCGAGTACGAGCTCGTTCATAAGACATTCGTCAGCCACACACCAGACTACATCTCCGACCTGCTTACACTGGTCGCCGACATACCAACACGCTCGTCGCTGTGCACCTCCAGCAACGGCAAGCTCTTCCTTCCACGGACGGAGCGGCGATTCAAAGACCGTGCATTCTCTGTCGCTGCACCCCGTGCATGGAATCGGTTGCCAACAGAACTGAAACTCGTGCGGTCGTCGACAACAACATTCAAGCGTCATCTAAAGACATTACTGTTCAACTCAGCACACTCCTCCCACTGACTGAATGCGCCATGAGACTAATTGTAGGAGGCACACTACAAATGCAGCTGTTACTGTTACTGTTAAGATCACGAAGTCTTATAGCTTATTATCATCAGAAGCATCATGAGTCAGTAACTATCCATGTTGACTTGAACTTGAAGTGTGGCCAAAATTTCCCCTTTAGTCAAAAATAGAAATGTGGCAGAAATGCTGAATGCTGTTGCCAGCACTGAATTGCCACTTCGGGTCAATATCATCTTCTGTTTTGTGTTTTTGCAGTTGGATTAGATGCTGCTGGTAAGACCACAATACTGTACAAGCTGAAGCTTGGAGAGATTGTCACAACCATTCCAACCATTGGTAAAACTATTAAAATTATATCTGGAAAATTATATTTGTTGATTCATGTTGCTGTAACAAATTTGCTGTGCAACATATTATTTATGCAAAAGTTACTGTTATGCAAGAGCTAAATACATTATCCATTCTTTGTTTTTACTGCACAGTGCTATGCTAGCACTGTGGCCATCTGTCCATCTATCTGTCTGTCACAAGTCAGAGTTGAGGGTGGAGGGGCCAGGTGGGTAGGAGGTCCCCCGGATGCTTTTTTGGGTTTTACCTAAGAGATGCATTCCAAAGCCAGTCCAACACAGAAAAAATATTATAAAACGAGTTGTTAGGTACTGATATGTTTAGGAACAAAGAACAGCAATTACACAAGATATCACATTGAACTGATAAATAGGTCTTGTGGTGGTTGGTTAGTTCCCATCCTGTGGTAGGCGCTAGCATAATAACTTAAATGAGCCTCCCCTATCTTTTCCCATTTTGGTTCGTTGCTGAACAAAAACACAAAGAAGTCAGTCATGAGGTTACTGTATCATTGGCCATCCTTAACCTGGCGGAACTAAATCTCCACCCAAGACCTTGTCCCGATATAGCCTATTTTTGTGCTGAAAGTGGACGTTAATCTCTCAACAAACCAACCAACCAACAAGTCTGAGTTCTGCCAAAATGGCTAAACTTAGGATCAAGCAAATGACACTGCACAATAGCCAGAGACTAGTTTTCCGATGCCAAAGATTTTGGCAAAATTCCAGTCACGTCACCGTGAACGGGGGCACCAAATACAGGTGGAGTAGGTTAAAATCCAATATATTTGACTAATATCCCACTATATCCCAGAAATAGTGCAAGATAGGGACATAGTTACCATGGAAGGCTAATAGGAACTACACTGTAGTATATGCTGTATCAAAAGATGCTGTTTCCAGTGACCTTTCATATGTTCATAATTGGCAGAGATAGAAACTTCAAATTTGGCATGTAGGATGGTCATATAACGTCCTAGCCTATGGATGACAAACCACCCCCTAAACGTGGCATGATCAGGGCCCCCATTTAAAATTTTTCTGGCCCAATCATATCTGGAATAGCTGAAGCTAGAGTCGTCAGATATGGTATACACATAGGCTATATCGAGCATTAGCCTTGTGATGACAAACTACCCCCTAATGGGTGTGGCCAGTGCCACTCATATGACCTATTCTTTAATTTTTGGAACTCCAGCCATATATTTGGAGTGGGTGAAGCTAGGCATTTCAAATTTGGTGTGCTGATTGATACTGAGGAGTACTAATGCATGTACGATAGATTATTCCTGAAGGTGAGTGTTCAGTGTCACGTGACCTCTGTAAATTTTGGAAAATAACTGACAATGTCTTGGAAACTGTGCAAGATAGTGGCATAATTGCAATGGAAGACTAACAGGAAATTGTATGTGGCATATCGAATGGCACCAGTTCCAGTGATCTTGAGTGACCATGGGGGTCACTTTTGCTCTTTGAAGCCTTTCTTAATCCTGTAGCTCAGTAACTAAAGCACATATTAACTAAATTATGCTTACACATGAACTGGAAAGCACGTGGCTCGTAATTTTAACTGTCTTATCGAAACTGAAGAAATTTCATGGTTAATTGTGCAGCATTTGACAAGATTTCAAGTAACATATCGTGCCACGTAGTCCATCTGCGATAGCTGAGCATCTTGTTACATCCAGAATTGCAGAGTTTGCATATAAGTTAAACATTTGTTGCATTAGTGGTTAAATGGTGGCAGCTTAACTCACAAGTAATGCATTGCTCTAAAGTCTACATAGTTTTATTGCATAAACTTCCTAGGTCATTCTGATTACTGAGCATATTTTTCATTGCAGAATAACTATTGTCATAACTGTCTACTTTGGCAAACTCTGTTTTGCTGACTACAGATTCTCTTCATATGCAGGCAGAATTGAGTTCCTGCATAAAGAGGAGGTGAAAAGAGTGCACTTGCTCATTAAACCTCATTCTAGTACCAGTTTCTTCATTTGCGACTCACCTATTCCTTCACCCGTCACTTCTTCCTCTTCTTATTCACCACTCTGCACATCCCTAACTCACTCTCTCTTTCACTCCCAGCTTAAACCTACCTGTTACACAAATCATACCCCCCATAGTTTCACTTCTTCCTCCGGACTGCCTCCGCCTGGACCATTATTCTGAGCTACTCGGTTTTTGTTTTTATTTTTTCCTTATTTTTTTATTTCTGTGCTGTGCGCTAGATTATGGTGGCCATTTCGTCAGCTTTTGAGCCCATGTTAATCTCCCGTATTGTATTGTAAAATAGTATCTTGAGGAACAAGCTGCTTGTGTTCAGCTAAAGTGTGGAAATAGAAATCAACAGCAACGGAGATCACTAAGCCTTTGGACTCATATTTACTACTTGCTGAAGCTGCAATTTTATTACTAACATTATATTGTCCTGTTCATGATGTTAGGTTTCAATGTTGAAACTGTTGAGTACAAAAACATCAGCTTTACAGTCTGGGATGTTGGTGGCCAAGATAAGATTCGGCCACTGTGGAGGCATTACTTCCAAAACACACAGGTATTTTGCATTTTATTGTACTCGTAAATTTTTACTGTGTACCAGTATTTATATATTACAGCCGCACTGAGCCGGTTGTTAGTTAAGTTAGGTAACCATGTTTTTTACCCGCGCGGCGCAAGCGACGCGCGGGTAATAGTCATCATTGTGTGTCTGTCTGTGTGTCACACGCGGGTATTGTATTAAAGCGGCTAAACATAGGATCACGCAAACAACACCAAGTCGTTGGTGGACGACCCGACCCCCCTTCTCCCTGAAATTTGCGTTCAAAGTGACACACCCCCTGTCATAAACCACAATTTCGACCAATATTTGCTCATAGCGCCTCAACCGTGAGAGCTGGCAAAAAAGTTCAATTAGCACAAATAGGAAGTCGACCACGTGCTTTCCAACGAGCCATAGATGAACCGTGTACTTTACCCCTAACTCCCCCAACGGGTGACACAAAACGCGATTTTGCTATTTTTCCCAGTAATATTCAACTTCGGTGGAAAAAAAGTCTGCTACAAAGTTTCTTTGTGTGAAAACTTCCCGTGGCATACTTGTAGCTACATCATTCCTCTATCTAACGGTCCATAGATAGATTACGGGCGACGTCCCCATCTACCGAATAATTGCACTCAAAGTGACCCACCCCTTCAGAAAATGCCGATTTTGACAGATTTAGCTTAATAGTGCCGCAGCCATGAGAGCTAGTGAGAAAAGTTGAATTATCGCTAATAGAAAGTCGACAGTGCACTTTCCAGCGAGCCATGTGTGAACCCTGTATGTTACTCCTAAGTCCCCCCCAAAGGGTGGCTCAATATGAGAATTTTGACATTAGGCGTTGCCTTTCATTTCTTCGTTGCAGGTAATCTTAGACATTTCAAACTTAATATGTGGGTTGAACATAGCAAGTCCCAGCCTACGGATGACAAAACGTCCCTGAAATGGGCGTGGCCACGTCACGTAACCCATTTCATACTTTTAGTCCCCCTAAGATATCTCTGGAATGGCTTGAACTAGAGACTTCAAATTTGGTGTATATGTTGATCATAGCAAGTCCCAGCCTACGGACGATAAATTGTCCCTGAAAGGGACGTGGTCACGTCACGTGACCCAATTTAATTTTTTAGCCCCCCCCCCAAGATATCTCTGGAATGGCTTAAGCTAGACTTCAAATTTGGTGTGCATGTAGATCATAGCAAGTCCCAGCCTACGGGCAACAAATTGTCCCTGAAAGGGGCGTGGTTACTGTCACGTGACCTCTTTAATGTTTTGGAAAATAAGCGATAATATCTCAAAAATGGTACAAGATAGCCTCATAGTTTTTGTTAAATTTGAATAGGAAGTCTTAGGCTATATCAGTTCCGACAACAGGATGACACATCACCGACAGTAGGGGCGTGGTTGTGGTCATGTGTTTTAAAATTTTGCAGTTTGTCGTGATGCAGCGCATCACACGGGTTTGTCTGCGACAGCTGAGCTACTTGTTCAACATCCAGTTAATTAATTAGGTACAGAACTACAGATGTTGGAGAGTGGAATACAAGTGAAGCACCCCTTATTGACAGATATGTCACTCCTCTCAAATAATACAGGATAGGGACATACTTTCTGTGGAATGCTAATAGGAAGTTTTGTGTGATCTGTTGAACTGCGATGTTGTCAGTGAATAATTCTAACAATAAGAAGTTGTATGAGCAACTATTCTTATCTGTACTGTATTTTAAATGTTGGTTTAAAAAATCTGTGTAGCAGTTCTTTAACTTGAAAGTGATAAAAAGATACGTGGAACAATGCATTCATTGTGGTTAAAAATATTCATCACTTTTTAAATTGTAGTTTAAAATGGTCACAATTTTGTCACGGTAGATTGTGTGCATCTTGTGTAATGCAGGGTCTCATCTTTGTTGTGGATAGCAACGACCGCGAGAGAGCATCAGAGGCTCGTGAAGAACTTTCCAAAATGGTCTGCTCTGTCGCTTTCATGTTTTCCTTGTCCATGTGATGTGCAATTATGTTGTTTTGGCTATCTAATTCTTATAGAAGTTCCTTCCTAATAACAGTAATAATACCATAATAATGTTTATTATGCTGTCGTCATGACTATAGCGATTATGAGATAATTGCAGCCTGAGTGCAGGTGGCTGCCAAACTCAGACCAAGCCATCCGACTTTGGCCGTAAGTTCGCTAGTAAAAGCCGCTACAATCTGCGCCTACCATCACCATTTATTGTTATTACTTACCTAGTAAGCTGATATTCATTTTATTGTTCCACAGAGTGTGGAAGTCTAAGTTGACTTAGGTATGCTCTGTTGCTTTCACATTTCCCTGGTGCATGTGATGAGCAATTCTGTTGTTTTGGCTATCTAATTCTTACAGAAGTTTCTTCCAGACAGTAGTAATAATATCACAGTAGTGTTTATGGTGCTGTCGTCGTGACGATAGCCATTATGAGAGTTTAACTGTTTCATTTGATAAATGCAGTGTGAGTGCCAGGTGGCTGTCAACACTCAGACCACGCCATCTGACTTGGGCTGTGAGTTAGCTAGTAAAGGCTGCTACGTCTGCATCTACGGTCACCATTTATTATTAATCAGCCAGTAACCTGATATTCATTTCATTGTTCCTCAAAGGGTGGAAGGCTGAGTCGACCTAGGCACTGCACTGCATTAAGGGGTGTGCAGCCCATGCCCAAGTCTCTGTAACACAATGGCTGTCATGATACTGTAAAACACCTGTTTTTGCTGCATCTTAATTTCGTGAATTTCTTACGCAGAAAATTTGCTGCATGTTAATTTGGTGTATTTTACAGGTGTTGATATTCTATGCAGATAAAGTTATGGTAATGGGAGAATTCCAGAAATTCATGTGTATTCAATTTTGCGATTCTAGTCAAATTGCAAAAATCGCACATATTTGATGCATGCGAAATGTAGGTGTTTACAAGTTGTTGTTGACATCATGTAGCTTCAAGAAGATGAGCTGAGAGATGCTGTTCTGCTGGTGTTTGCGAACAAACAAGATTTGCCCAATGCAATGTCAGCTGCAGAGATCACAGACAAACTAGGTCTCAACCAGCTACGAGGTCGCAGTGTAAGTATGCCATAACAGCAACACTGCTGCATGCTAGAGACTTGTCTAACACCAAAGATCTTCACGAAATTCCAGTGGGACATGGGCACCCATCGGTATGGGTAAGGGGGCACTTGCCCCAATGTGGAGGCTGAAAAGTGAGAGGCAGCCACCTTGGACTGCTGACTGCTGGATTCATATTTAGACGGTCTTGGCGTATTGACAGCAAAGTTTTGAGCTTTCATTTAGACATACAAGTGCTTCAAAGCTTTCAGTTTTGTGGGGCTTTGCCCCTGACCCCTGAACAGGAGCTGTGCCCCTGGACCTTGCTAGGGGCTCATGCTCTGTACTTGCCATGTCCCCTAGTCCCTGCCCTTCCCTGGAAAATGGGCATCCAATCGCCCATGCAGTGGGGTCACCCCAACAGGGGCGCTAACTACAGGTGTTTCAAAAAGTCGACGATTTTACACCAATATTGATATGTCAGAAACTACAATATAGGGACAGTTACTATAAATGGCTGGTAAGAAATCATGTTTGATCTATCAAATGAGTTCATTTTTAATGAACTTGTCATACCTTAGTTGTACATTGTGTCGGTCTATCCATACAGGGCCGTGACGTCTGAAATTTGTAGTTAACTCTCCTCCCCATCTGCTTTTGTCCGACTTGGGTTGCTACCATCAGCATGCAACATCATTTGTAATTATTATTCGGTCTTACTGTTATCTGGATTCTTTAACAAATTATATCGAAATAATTTCTTAGTAGCATTTTTTGCATATTTATATTTGTTTTTTTTTACAGCGGAAAAGCTTCTTTGAAAAGTCTCTGTGGTCACAAAAGTTAGTGATTGCAGTTCTAAGAGTGGTGATAGTAAAATGATGTTTTGCATGTGACAGTGGTACATTCAAGCAACTTGTGCTACTCAAGGCAATGGCTTGTACGAGGGTCTGGACTGGCTATCTCAAGAGCTGTCAAAGCGTTAGACAACAAGTGGACCAAGTGATGTTGTTTCCCTGTGCATGTTTGTGCTGTACACTGTACAGATAATGGATTAACACTGTATACAGTGGGCTTGTGTACACTTTCTGCAGTCAGTTACACCGGCTGTTAGGTTATCTCGAGTGTTGTATAATCAGAACGGTACAATGTACATCGATTTATAAAGCGTGCTAGCAAATTCTTACATTGTCAAAGTTTATCTGTATTTTACATAACTGTTAGATGTTGACTGATATGTGGAATGAGTACCACTGTGCAAGTCACTTAACTACAATAAACCACACGTTAATGCTGTACAGCTATTAAGTGATGGTGGCATAGTGCTGTGCACATGTCTTGTAAAATTAGTCTATATTAATACAGTTCAGTAACAGATCTGTAAGACTAAGTACATACTGTGTACACTACTGCTTCTGCATACAGTACAATTACAAAGGGTTTATGCTCTTTGTTCAGCTCTTATGGAGTCATTTTAACAATTGTTGATAAATGTAGATACAAAAAAATTTTGCTGATTTCTTGTGTGTGAGTTATGTATTGTCTGTTTATCAAAAAGTGTTTTGTTGTGTCTGTCTTGGTGGTAGTAAAATCACTGAATACCATGGTTGTTGACTGTTAGATCACAAGTGTTATATGCTACCATGACTCCACTGACTCTGTATGAAATATTTTACATAATATTTATAAGTCTTCACTGTCACACTCAGTACTTAGTCAGAGATTGGCTGGGAAGAACGTCTCTAAGATGACCTATTTTTCATTTTTTGTGTCAGGTTGGATGTAAAACCTTAGTCTTGTCTTAATCTTAGTATTAATTTGGCTTGTAAGTGTAGACGTTCGGTCTGCTTTAGCACACCAAATTTGACAAAAATTGTGGTTTTCGGCCACCGGAGGCCAACACAATGAACACATTCACATGAAATTTGGCGTGTAAGCCTTTTACCTTCCCTTCCGCCCTTTTATTTCCTCCCTCCCATCGTCCTCCCTTTCACTCTCCCTGCATTATTTCCCCCCTGTCACTCCCTCCTTGCCCTCTTCCCTCCCTTCCTTCCACTCTCTCCGTCTGCCACTCCCTCCTAGTATTGACGGCATTAGGAGTTTTGCGCGCATGCTGCCGGATGTACAGCGGCTCGGCGATGCTTACGGTTTCTAGTTTACATATGCAGTGATATGAGGTTGCTGTGTGTGACCAGCCAAGGCTCATGCTAGGCAATACAGGCCCTAAAAGCTACATCAACAAGGACTTCCTATCATGGAGTGATATGACTGTTTACGTAACAGTTACCTATTGGTACAGCAGATGTAAATACACTGTGGATAGTGCACTGCGTGCAGCAGAGTTACTATTAGTATTTCTAAGTAGTCATCTTATTGGACCCCACATGGTAACTGTAGTAACACCACACACTGTTTTAAGAGAATTATCTCAAAATCCTACAATTTACATTGCAGAACAAACTCAAAACTATAATTTACACTTATGCATTATATAATCAAAACATGGCCAGTTTCTTCATATGATAATGTTTAGAACAGCACACAAGGCACGGCATTCTTCAAAGCACTTTGGCTTGCATGCTGCTGTAGTAACAGAATGGTTCCTGTTGTAAAGTCATCAATTCAGGTTTCACAACGTTCTCTTGGTTGTCAGTTACCTGCAAATGAAATACAGATGTTACAAGTTCTGTATTTATAAGGATAACATCAAGCTGTTACCTGTCAGCTTAAACACCAGTCACAAAGATGTATTGCAGTCTCTACAGCAGATACCGAGAATGGTCATCATTTTTTTAATGATGCAAAATGTAACTGATGCTGTGCTTTAATACAGGAGTTAGTATACAGTTTGTCTACGTAAGGATATCTAAACTGCATAAAAATCGAAAGTTCCAAACTACACTGAGTAATAGTTAGTTATTTTGTAAGCAACTAGAAAGTGGCGCAAAGACCAACGTGTAGCCCGTGACTGTGCATTTCCTACTTACCTACTGACTGGCTATGCTACTGCCACCTAGCGAATGACCTTTAAAAACCAGTGCACAGCGTATTTTACCCAGCATGCACTCACGACCCATGCAAATGGACCTCAAGACCTCAGGGGTTACTGGACCAAAGTTCACCAAATTTGTAGCCGTAGCAGTTTTTCATCGACAGTGTTAACGCAACGATCCGTGCTGCAATCTGTCCACCTGTTGTTGAATGAGAGTGGTGACATTAAAAAAGAAAATAACATCGGAACAACATAAGTCCACCGGCAGCATTGCAATGCCGGGTGGGCTAATAATTCAGCAGGTACCTGCTGTTCGTAACTTGGTGCAGTAACGACTACTTTACTACCGGTATCCCTGTCAACAGTACACACATTATGAATATAAACCTTTAAACGTGACACGTGGTAAGGTGGTTATTATGGTGCAGTTAATGGTAAAAGTAGTGCCACACAAGTCTACAAAAGTGTAGAGTTCTGGAGCTAGCACAGTGCAGTGCCGTAAGAGGTTGCTTCACTGTAATCTGTATATTTTCAAACTACATTCACAACAGAGCTATCACTTCATATCACAAAAGCAACAGTACAATGGACAGAAATGAAGGGTTCACCCCCTATTACAACCAGCAGATGTGTTTGCTGATAGAAGTCTTGGAGATGGTCCACAAGACTGACGTGTCTGAGCGATTCCAATGTTGCTGGATGGCAAGGCATTTCCACAGCTGCACAGAACACACAGCTGTATTCAAGCAACACTGACTTATAGCATAAATAGCAATCATAAGAGCAGAATTATTTTATGAAATGGGTATAGAATAGGGTAAGGGTGGAACGGTTACAAAAGTTATTCACCTGCATCTCTGTATGACAGTACTTAACCATATTTGCAGTTAGTTAGTTAGTTGGAGTTTCAGCACAAATCTGGCTATATCAGAGACAAAAGGTCAGGGGTGGAAAACTATCCCTACCCAGTAGAGGAAAGCCAGCAATATATTAACCTCAACCCTGGCTGCCTTTTTGTTCAGCAGCCACCCAAAAGGGAAAGGGATTGAGAGGCTCATTTAAATTATTACGCCAGTGCCTACAACAGGGGAAGACAACTATCACACCGCAAGACTAAACTAAGCCAAATACAACAAAACACCAGTATAAATCTTATCTAAGCAATACAGGTAACATAATCATAAACAATACAAACTAAACCCAGGTTCGGTCGCCCCCTACGACCTCACGCCTGGAAACGGAGTGGGACGAGTCTGGTAGAAAGGGATCGGATGGACAATAAAAGAAAATAAGTAAAGTGAATGAGAAAAGGAAAAAGGGAAAAAGTAATAAAGAGCAAAAGATGAGGAAGTGAATGGACAAGAACACAGCAAAGGCAGAAAGGGGGTAACCCGGCCCCACGCGGGGTAACCATATTTGCAGCCTGCTGTAATTTGAGGAAAGCAACAAACTGAACTTCAACATCACCAAGCAACCGTGCCTAATCACCATCATTTACTATGCATAAAGC
>Ga0209363_1001429_pt1 | contig 11425 bp, 6 predicted proteins | sample WorMetexBAHAMAS3_FD_187385 | JGI IMG/M metagenome (GOLD analysis project Ga0209363, IMG submission 187385) | Marine gutless worms symbiont microbial communities from Max Planck institute for Marine Microbiology, Germany - Inanidrilus exumae... | ecosystem: Host-associated > Annelida > Digestive... | reverse complement strand
GTAAACATATTCTACTTCAGGTCAAAGTAGCGGAACACTATCAGAATGGTTTCGTGTTAAGAAAGGAGTCCGACAAGGCTGTGTCCTTTCTCCGCACTTCTTCAACATCCTAGTATATATGGTGATGAGGAAGACCCTCAATGGATTTCAACGAGGACTACAAATGGGAGGGCGAATAGTCACTAACCTTCGCTATGCTGATGACATCATCCTGTTGTCCACTCCAGAGGCAGAACTACAGGAGCTGGTGAATTGCCTAGACTGAGTCAGCCGTAAATACAGTCTACTCTTCAACGTCGACAAGATCAAGGTAATGGCGAACGACGGCATAGCGTCCCGCATACTCATTCAGAATGAGCAACTGGAGCAGGTGGATACGTTCCCATACCTTGGGTCTCTGATTACAGAAGATGATGAGGTACGACAGAATCCGTATCAGGTTAAATGGGGCAGGCAATCGGGGCATCACTGCAGAAAATATGGAAAAGTCACAGCATACTGATTTCCACAAAATGAAAGCACTAATGTGACCTGCAGCAAAGTATGGCTGTGAAAGCTGGACACTCAGAAGGAATGAAGAAACATGCCTTGACGCCTTTGAGATAAAAGGGTTGAGAAAGATTCTGCGGGTTTCATGGACAGCAAAGAAAACAAATGAGTGGGTCCTTATCAAAGCTAGAGTAAAGAGGGAACTGTTAGACAGTGTCGAAGCAAGGAGGCTAGCATACCATGGTCACACCATGAGAAAACAAGGGAGTTGCCTGGAGAAAGAGATAATGCTTGGAACAATGCCAGGTGCACGCAGGCGAGGAAGACCACGCACAGCCTGGATGGACAACATCAATACGTGGACAGGACTGCCCGTGAAAGAGTCAATCAGAATAACAGAGGACAGAGATAAATGGAGAAAGTACGTTCATGTGTGGACAACCCTCGCATCGAGGATGGCTAAAGAACAGAATACAACTGCAGAAAAAAACAAAAATTCCATACATTTAAAATTGTGTGCTAATACAGTGCACGAAAGCTTAAACGGAAACTGCACAAGCATAAAAACGAGCAACATGAAAATAGTAACACAGTGCATGTCTGTACAGCTACAATAATGTACAAAACAACTGCAACAGTTCATCGTTTGATGACAGCAAACATTCACACAGTTAACAGCTGACCATTTGTTGGCCAACTAGCTTGTTTCTTCAGCCATATGGAATATAACAAATTGAACTGCATAAACTCAGTTAAAACTGCCCCTGAAACATAATACCTTATACAGGGTCCACTACAGAAATGAAAACTTAGTACAGCATTCTCAATGGCATACGATCAATATCCAAAGCTACAGCTATTGTCAGTGAGCAATGCAGTGGAAATGTGAATAATGTAGCAACTAATGACCAGCGACTAACAAGACTATTATAATGACGATGAAAGCTCTTCAGGCGGTTAATACTGTCTTGCATGTGATAATATACAGATAATGTATTCCTGCAACTGCGATATTCAAATATTACACCCGAGTGCTGACATTTTAACCGAGGGACATCACATTTGAATATGGCACGAACAGGCTTGCTTTATCTGTTTTGTCGTACGACCCAACTACAAAACTTAAAAAGATCAATTTGAAAAAACTCGTCTGAGCAATGTCAACAGACTCTCGAGTTTGGATGTCGTCTGTTACAAGGTGACTCCAAGCGTACGCCGTTGCGTGTGCCAATAAACACAACTTCATGTAACATCGTTCGTTAGGTGTCGCCTAATACACGACACCTGAAGTGAACTCGAAATACCTGAAGTAAAAATTTGTACTTTATTTCGGACATCTGGTCTAATTTGTTTCATTATTATGTAATTGTCATGTATCGTTCACATTCTGCAATTCTGACCTATGGAATTTTTTGACTTTGACTTTGTTGATGCATAGGCTTACCACTTGTTAACTCACATTCACTTGTATTATTTATAAGCGTTACAGTGTTCTTATAAAACAAGTGATTTCTACTGTTCTATACTGAACCGAAAAGAAAGACAACATTTCCATCACCTCACTGTGACTTTACGCTCTCTGTGACTCATTCAGCATTTGACCATGTCTCGACCGATCAACGATGAAGCTTGGTAGCTGGTCATACGACAATAACATATACTGAAAGTATTGACTAAAAATACCAAATGTTATGAAACTGACGTAACAACGACGTAACTTCCACGAAACCAACCAAAAAGTAATAAAATGTGTCGCTTCAAGTAACACTCTCATGTCATTCATAACAAAGCAAGAGATAATACGTTAATCAGCTGGCAAGCTCCACAAAAAGCTAACTACTAATGCCCAATATCATAAAACACATCGTTAAGAAGAATGTTTAAGTTAACTTAAACCGCTCAAAAGAATTTGCAGACGTTTCCGCTGGTACTGCAGTCTGAAGCCAGCGACTTTTTGTTTTAATTAGGTTTACCGGGTATTTAAATGGCTGACAGTCAAGCTCAACTGACGACTCACTATCTACTGAATCATTTCTCAGGTGGCAAGCTGAAGTCCCTTCAAAGAGACTACGACGACTGTTGACTTGTCCCTGACAGTTACCTTCGTACATGCAATGACAGTTTTCTTTATCCATGCCTGACAACTGCTGTGACCCACATGAGTATTGGTCACGCTCAGAGGCAGGAGCGCTGCTGGCAACTATGCCGGTCGACTCAAAACTGTTGGCTTGACAAACGGCAGTTTCAACCTCAAACATTCGCTTACGTTCTGACACGCGTGGAATATTTTTGGCAGACGTAGCAGGAATGTTTAGTAGTGCTAGGAGATCTTCATGGCCGGCTGACGAACATCGCTGGTACCGTTTTGCACGGCCACGCTGTGGAGACTCGACAAACCAGCCGTCAGCATCACTTCGGCGACCTTCGGCAAAAGGCTCATTGATGGAATGTGACGAACCCTTTAACTGCTTCTCCGAAGGGTCGAGCACGGCAGAGCCATTAGAAGACAGACGCGCCCGTTTATTCTCTTTACGACAACCAGACATCACAGGCTCAAAGCAAGAGATTCTTGCCGATATAGAGGGATGACAGCCGTCACTTGCAGGAGCTTCGGTAGTTTTATGTACCAAAGAAGGACTGACATGTTCTGAATTATGTTCATTATAAATACACTGAACTGCATCTGAATTATGAAACTTTGAACAGCCACGATCAGTTGTTTCAGCAGAAGCTGAACGTGCAGCATCGCTCTGCGACTTAACTGAAAAATTACACTCTGCAAAACTTGGTAGAGAATCGAAGTTTTGTGAACTCTTTGCTCCCACTTGTGATCCTATGTCTTGTTGGGATTCAAATTTGCACTTCAACTGTTTTACACTGGCTTGTCTGTTTGTCTTGTCTGTGCAATACATGTCACACCATGGTGGGCTTCCATTCTGGAATCTTATCACAACCCCAGCATAGCGTATATAATTCTTGGATGGGTTACATGCAACGTCATTAACTGCAGCTTCCACAGAGGTACTTGCAGCAGCAGCTACAGGTAACTCTGATGTCCAATCAAGTGTGTATTCATCACAATGGCTCACGAGTTGATTATCGCGGCATTCAGAAATATGTGCATCACTTTCAGCTACAACAGCACCATCTTCTTCAGTGAAAGTACTCACTGAATTTTCACCACGTGTTGTCTGTACTGTGCCACTTGCTGCAGAACCTGAAACCTCTGAAAATGGTGCATCATCATCGGACGGCAGCATTATCTTTGCTGTCGGAAAATCTGCTGAAGATCTGAACGGACTACTGCTAGTAAGTGGAGTAATGCAACTGTACAAACTGGTCTCATCAGAGACTGAAGACTTCGGCGGAGATCTGAAAGGGCTGATGACAGCATCTGAAGCTTTGCAACTGTTCACATGAATATCATGCACAACCTCCATGAAAGGTATAACGTTACCAGAGTTTGAAATCGACGAAACATCCAGTTCTGACACATCCAGTAAATCACGTTTGATTCTACTGTTAACAGCGGACAATTCAAGGCCATGACCCACACTGAACAGAACTGTATCAGCAGAATCATTATGGTCACACAAGTCGTCAGTATCTGTTGGTGACTGGAATCCAGCAGCACCAAAGATGCTGTAGCTATCATTGTCTTCTAAGCACAAGTCACTAATGCAATGACTGGGATTCAACAGTGCATCTTTGCAGCCTCCAAGTGGCTCTGATTCAGACTCTGATTGTGAAGATGAACGAGAGACATCATCAAATAAACTGGAGTTGAGTTGCTGCAGTGAGGACATTTCAAACGTCTTATTTTCTTCCATCTGTTCAGACACGAATGCACCATCAGCAACTGTGGCATTTGACGGCAACTGCATATCCTGTCCATCAAGCTGATATACCACTGCACAGTCAGCTGAAGGCTCGATCGACGGAGCTAACTGCAAATTTTGAGTACAGCTGGTGATAAATACTTCATCGGAGCCAGTACTCACAGGACTAACAATCGATCTTGCAGAATGTGGACTCAATGTTGCTGCATTATCGGACAAAGGACTCTCAGCAACTGTCACTGCGTCATTAAGGGTCAGATGTACATCACTACTAACTAGCTTATAGCTGTTGATATCACCACATGGAGACGACGTAAGTGTCAGCGGCACAAAACAATCACCAAACAAATTTCTACTGTCAGGTATGACAACTTCATCGTTCACTAGCAGACTCAAACCACCTGCTGGCGCACTTGCCTGCATGCAACTGGTACTTTCTGCTGTCAGTACAAACTTATTAGTTTCCTCAACGTTTGGGTGTTCAGCAACAAATGGTAACTTTGGAACCGTTGTCTCTTCTCTAGGATACGCGAAGTCTGAAGGCTGCCTGACTAACTCTGCAATAAGCAAAATATAAAACACAAACAGATAAATATAAGAGTTTTCTATGAATCACAAAATATTAATATATGGCTATTGTAAGCTACTTTCGGTTAAGGTTTTACATCCAATTCGACACAAAATAGGTCATTTCGGAGACGTTCTTCCCAATCTCTAGCTAAGCACTTAAGAAATGAAACCAAACACATACAAGCAAGCAATACAAGAACAAAATTACCTAAACTACCATGAAATAACACACATAAGATAAAACTTAAATAAACACACAAAAAGAAATCTAAACCTAACACGCAAAAATGCAAGAATTGCTCACGTGTGTGAGTATCGTTGTGCACAACTGTCGTACACAACACAGCACAGAGCAGTTCTGATTACCTTCCCTCTTATCCTCCAGACAAGCCACAGAACTCAGGTGCTGTCTACTGGAGGGGAGGGGGAGCATCATTCGACAGAGGACATGCAAGTTCTTATTAGCTTCCCATAGTAATTATGTCCCTATCAGGGTCACATAACTCAAATTTTAAATTCTGGGGCTCCAATCATACCTTTGCAATGGGTGCAGCTAGGCACTTCATATCTGGTGTGCAGACTAACAGACGAGTATTAGTGCATGCATGATAGATTAACTCAAAAGCGGATATATTCAGGGTCATGTGACATCTTTTAAATTTTGGGAAATAAGTGATAATATCTCGGAATAAGTTACACTACCGAGACACAGCTGCAATGGAAGTCTAATAGGAAATCGTACGTGGATTATCAAATGGCACCAATAGTGATGACCTTGAGCATAGGCGTACGGTGTGAAATTGATTTGGGGGCATGGGCATGCTTTCCCAACAAGACTGGGTTGAAGTCCGTGGAGCCGGTCGCACGCGAGCGCCAACAACTTGCCCGACAACAACAATTTTTGGGGGGCACGTGCTCCCCGGCCCACCGCCTCATACGCCTATGACCTTGAGTGAACTCATGGTCATTCACCTACAGCAAGCCTTTTAAAATGGAATTTTTTGCACTTATGTAACAGTTGACAACATTTCAACTGACATAGTGCATTGTACGGACCCTCAACGATAGCTGAGGTTCTTGTCCAAAACAGTTGCCATAACTGTGAACCAGCAGCACACGCCCTTCTGTGTGAATTACTTTAACTAGGGGCTTTGCCCCTCGACCCTTCTAGGGGCTTATCGTGTTGTGCGCAATCCCCCTTTCCTCCTTCCTTTCTTGTTTCCTTTCACATACTCTCTGTAAGTGTGCAGACTGTATTGTACTGTATTGTTAGGCAGCCACTGCCAGTGTCGTGCGACACCTGCGGCTAAGCTAGCAGCTGTAGCCCAGCACTTCGTGGCTGGAGGAACGGCTGGAAAGTCTCACATATAGCCCAGGTCACTCGGCACAGAGCATGGCTCGATACTACTGGCTGTTAACTTTGCTGCTATAGTAAGTGTCATTGTTTTATTTTAACAGATTTCTCATAAATACAAATCTCAATCTCGTTGATGTATTGCGCTCACATAATCGATAAACACTTGCTGAGATATGGCTAATACCCTTAGATAAGACAAATATGTCCATCTTCAGGGACGGCCGTATATCCACACATGCCGATGGCAAGTACTGCCGATAAACACCAGTCCCCTCCACTGACGGCGAGCGCGCTGTCAGTGGAGGGGACTGGCATCTATCGGCAATATTTGCTGCCATGTGTAGATTCGTCTAATTTTGGGCTTCTGGGGAGAAAAGTTCCCCAAAATGGGAGATTCCCTGCCCAGGGCATCGATTAACCTCCTTGCAAAATTTGATGCCGCTAGATTTATCCCCGGCGGATAAATCTGTAACCGTACAAAACGACAAAATTACAAACAAACAATCAGTAACTGATATATCCACACTTTGCTTATCGGCATGTGTGGATAATAACAGAAAAACAAAAGAGTGGTAATTTTGTTACTCTACAGCAATTATACAACTTTGACTACAGTATTTTAGCAAAAATAAACAAATAAAGGTTCCAGTACTAAAAACTAAATTACGCAAACAGACATTTATAGCAAAGCATTAACCTGTATGACCATTCGAATGCAAAACTTTGGAGGACAACTCCGCGTTTGTTGACGATTCTTTCAGTTTAAGCAGATTATCACTCGACAGATGACCATCACGTGGCATGCCTTTCAACTTTGATGACAATGAAGACTTTTTGACTTTGTTCCATTTTTTCCTGCACAAAGTGCACATCAATGTGAGTAAAGCAAATTTAAATAAAATCTAAACAGTCCATTACATTAATGACAGGAAGAAGATTTAGCACTGACAATAACGTCCTCTGCTGTGTGGTACTCAGAGCCTTCGACGGTTAAACCAAATCAAACGTATGCCCTGAGACGTAAATTTATGCTGGCCACGTCATGTGCTGCCCCCTGGTGAGTCACGTTGAGTATGCATCGCACGCTCTACTAAGGTTAGGAAAACAGATGGGACACTCTAATAACGTTAGAAAAAAAGATAGAACAGACAGACAGACAGACGAACAGACGGACGGATGCCAGACTGCTACATTATGCTTACTGCTAGACATGGCCAGCATAACTAGCATTCGCCAAACATGAGCCAGATGGCCAACTCATTTAACTAACATGTACGAATGACCAGGCCGAGCTGGCATTGGTGGCTGGTTTAAATACGAAGAGAATATACCCACGAACCAACTGGACTCGATGCAGAGTAACTTCTCTGATGTGCGCACCATCAGACTAGGACGTAAAATAAATCCAAGAAGCAGAAACAGTTAATTCCAATGTGACTGACATTCATTCCATACAGTCACTAAACATTACGACAACAATGACACAACGCGACGACAATGACAACAGTTCAACCTATGCCACTTATTATCAACACATGCCGATAGGCAAGGTGTTGATATATCCGTTACTGTTTGTGGTTTGTTTTTTGTTGTTGTAATTTTGTGCGTGTGTTTGTACGGATACGGATTAATCCGCCGAGGATAAAGCAAGCGGCGTCAAATTATGCACAGTGGTTCATTGGCGTCCTGTGCACGGAATCATGCATTATGGGGAAATTTTCTCCCCCAGAAGCTAAAAATCGGCCGGCAAATTGGCCAGCATGTACACTGAACTATAAGTAGAACTGGAGCCAGTGCGCCACGGACGTACTTGTTCGTTTTTTTGTGAGTGTAATTTTGTATGGTTACGGATTTGTCTGCCAGGGGATAAAGCTAGCGACATCAAATATTGTAGGGTGGTTCATCGGTGTCCTGGGCGGGGAATCTCACATTTTGGTGAACTTTGCTCCCCCAGAAGCCCAAAATCAGACGAATCGGCCAGCACGGACACGTGCGCTGGCCAGCTGGCCCACGCTGGCTTGCAGGCCATGTGGGCGTGGCCGATGCGCTGGCCGATTTGTCCAGTGTGCTGGCCACACGTAGGATCGGCATGTGTGGATATATACGGCCATCCCCGAAGACGGACGTACTTGTTATGATTACTGTCATATAGCAGTGGGTGCAATACAAGGTCATACACTGACAGTTCAGTAACAGAATAACACAAACCCTTTAGGAAGGTCAATAACAGTGTGATAAACGGGCGGCAGATTGGCTGGTCCACCACCAACATCCAAGTACACTTGCTGCCGCTCCGCCGAACAAGTCACCACTGCCTTCTGTCGAGCTTCTTCCAGCGATAACAACTTTGTCGGCGTAGAAATAGCCAGAGATTTTGGACGAGCCGATTTATGACCTGACAACACACAAGATTAAAGTGTGTGTATTGTTCAGATCACGTTAGGGCAACACACAGCAGACCTGCTCCTTGCAACAAGCATCATAACTTTATTTCACATTTAGACAATGTGCAACAAATACTGAAGTTGGCAGACAGCAGGCTGTCCATCACACAAACATAAAGTTTAGACTACACAATAATAAGATAACCATTACTTTCATCTCCGTATGATCTGTCGCAGGTGTTGTAGGCCTAACAAGATAAGTCCGCTGTGAGTTAAGATTCAAAAGTGTTAACGGCATTAGCAGTTCTAGTTCTGTTAGAAAATCAACTGCGAAGAGGAAAAAGTTGCTGATTAGCAGTGACATATCTGAAGAACGACTATAAATGAATGAAAACATACTTTCAGCTACAAGCAATTACAAAAAGTGATCAAAGAATTTCGACGCACGGCGGCATCACACATCATGCCATTCTTAAATAGTAAATGATCTATTTCATTACATGCCATTACTGATGACGCAATGATCTCTTTTGCTGCGTACTCTGCAGCAGAGACTCCCCATGCTTTTCAATGGGCCAGACAGCTCCTCCAAAATTGCCCTTTCCCATGGGGGACCTCGACCGCTATCTAATACATAGTTTCTTGGGCCCACCCGAGTCAGCTCCCCAAATGGCATCTTGGTCGGTTCAGCCATTTTGCAGGGCATATCCATATAACCAACACACAGACAGACAGACCGACAGACCATGGTATGTGCGACATTTGTAGCAATAGGCCACATCTATGCAATGCATGTGATTCGGCCTAAACAAATGACAACAAATCTTCTGCTACAAACAATAAAAAAGCGACTGGGTGAGCAGTTTCATATCAGCATATCAAAGGCTACTCAGGATCATAAAGAGACAAAAATGCAGAAGCGAGAACAACAAAAAATGAATACAAAAATAGCCATGAATGAATAAACAGCAGAAGGAACCTGCTGAATGCTCTCGTCTTCTGTTCATGAAGGAGTCAGTAAAGAGAATGTCAGCATGGCTGATGAGAAATTCTGTTACAACAGCTTGTACACCAACATTCTTCAGTGCAGCCAAGCTGCACTCCTGCTGCTCCAAGTCTTTACATCTGTTACACATGGACAATGACTTATTATCCACATATGCCGATAGGCAAGGTGTGGATATATCGGTTACTGTTTCCTTGTTTTTTGTAATGTTGTATGTGTGTTTGTACAGTGGAGGATTTCTCTGTGAGGATAACGCTAGTGGCGTCCAACTTTGCATGGCGGTTCATCGGCGTCCTGGGCAGGGAATGTCACATTTTGGGGAACTGTACTCCCCCAGAAGCCCAAAATTGGCTGGCGAATCGGCCAGCACGCGCAATGAACTATAAATAGAACGAGAAGGAGCCTAGCCTACAAACCCAGTCTGACAATGTTGGTTGGGCGTCAGGTAAAGTAAAGTAAAGTGAAGGTCGGATTCTTCTATAGCGCTACTTATGCGGTGACTACCGTGACCAGCCACACTTTACAACTGTAAGAAGTGGCAGTTGATTTGCAAGAGCCAATGGTGCTGGAGCACAATGCTTCAGCTAACACACACACCACCGCCCCAATCAACCACACCAGGCCTTCACCTAGTAAGCATTCACCAGATGGCGCTGCCCGTTCAAGGAAGCAGACATCTGATTACAGCTTACTACTCAGTTCATTGACCTCAAAAGGATGAAAGGCTGAGTTGGCCTAATTGGCTGACCTGTAGTGGACGGTTTACCCATATAAGTGGTCACCCATCAGCTGCAGGTCGAGTGCAGGACAGGGAAAGTTCACCAGTCAAGGATCGACGTTCTACCACTGTGTAACCAAAATATAGAACAGCATACAGCCTGTTAGTGATAAGGTAATATGTCTCGACCGACGTGAAAATGATTTGTACACGTTCCAGCTGATACCACTCCCACTCCATCATCTCTTGCTTCATTCAAAATCCGGAATGGTTCACCTTTGTGGTACCGGCTTACCCAGATGAAAACTGTCCTGGATAAAAGGCTGTTCAATAATTGTGCATATGCATGTGTGTGTATGTGCAGAAGTAATGTTTTCTTCAATGCTCTGACACTGTAGGTTGGCTCCTGTCACCTAACAGTGGCAAAATCTCAGAAAACACGGGGAACAAAGTTGGTAATCTGGCTAACATAAAAACCAAGCACATACTGTAGTTAGTAAATGCCGTCAGCTATAAGCACAACTAGTCTTACAGCATGATGTCACATTCAACAGTGATATTACCGGGTGAAGCAGAGAACAAACCTTAGCAGATTCGGTGCCCAGACTATTGCCAGATTTTTGTAAGTCATTCCAGTCTTCTCGCCGAATGACGCCATACGTGACAAGTGTCGCATCAGAAATTCACACGTACTAACAACAACAGCAACAACAAAGTAACTAGAAGAAGCCAGCACTCACAAGATTGCAAAGACCCACGCCTGCACCGTTTTTGTGACTCGTGACCTTGACCTCTGACCTTTTACCCCAAAATAAATGGTTTTCCAAGACTCATTGTGGAACATTTGTATGGCAAGTTTGGTAATCCCAACTGCATCAGTTCTTGAGATATTGTGCAAAAAACAGACAGACAGACAGACAGACAGACAAACGCCACTGAAAATGCAAACATCCGCAACTGCCGTCAGTGTGGTACAGATATGTTTGTAGCACTAAGTGAACAATGCTTTCTTTGTTTCTTCCTTCTTTCATTACTGCAGGCAATGGCCAAGGTGTATATATA
>Ga0209363_1001428_pt1 | contig 11427 bp, 6 predicted proteins | sample WorMetexBAHAMAS3_FD_187385 | JGI IMG/M metagenome (GOLD analysis project Ga0209363, IMG submission 187385) | Marine gutless worms symbiont microbial communities from Max Planck institute for Marine Microbiology, Germany - Inanidrilus exumae... | ecosystem: Host-associated > Annelida > Digestive... | reverse complement strand
CTTGATTTGTTTACATAGTGTGTTAGACAAAGCCGGCTCTCAGTCGGTTTTCAAACGCACTTAAAATCCTCGCATTTTTATTCATTCATTCATTCATCATGTGCGATATCGTCGTAAAAAGTTCACGTTCGCTATCTGATCTCCTGATGAGTTCTTGTTGAATTCTGTTGAAAGCGCTGTTAAACTCCAACCAACCAACCATAATGTCATCCTTGTACAAATGGGGGTCAAGATTGGGCGAATCCATTCACAGCCACGTGGGGTGACAGGTAGGAGATGTGGCCTTTTGCCAAATTACTTTGGACACTTGTTTGATTCGTAGTCCAGGAAAGCAGTCAGTCCAGTGTGTGTCTGTGTATGTGATTATAACTTTTTGAGTGAAATGAATTTATGAGGTCGAGTCTTCTGAGTCGACCTAATAAAGTGGGTTTCAAATGTCCGTCCATCCGTACGTTTTATCAATTTCCATGAAATTTGGCTTGTAGGTAGAGGTCAATGATTGATGCACAACGGTATGCAGTATGACTCGATCCAAGGTCACGGTCACGAGCCCTTTAAAGTTGGAAATCCGGCCATTTTCAAAAGCTATCTCCTCCACCATTTGCAATTGCAGCTGGCAACTGACCACAGATTCTTAAACTAGGGCACAATATCTACATCTGTTCGGGCCGTATTTTTCATATGTGGCCTAGTTTTTGTGTCACGTGACTTTGAACATGGCAGAAAAGTCAGTTGTGAAGAGTCAATCATCAGTCCCATGCGGGGCTAATTTATATCTAGATATTTTGCGTGCTGTATCACCCTGACGCTATCTAGAAAGTTTGAAACTGAGGTCATGGGTTAGAGGCAAATGTTGCTGAAATGGTAGGCGTGACCTCCAGTGACAACTTTCCAGTAGGTTGTTCTTTGTTTATCAGCCTGCCACAGGTAGTTTTGAGTCCATGATCACAAGTTTGCAATGACGAAGATCGTTCCGCGGTCCATCCCACTTCCATGATGGTAGTTACAAAAAGTTATGACACTGACTGAAGCAGCCATGGTGGCTCATAGCCGCCTGCAATGGAAGCTGTTGTTTATTAATGGTGCTGTACACTCTTAGTGCATGCAAGGCTGACATGTTGGACGTATGCAGTGGGGTCAGTGACTTGATGGTGGCATTCTGTTTCACTGGACTTGATTAATCCGGGCCCTTCCAGGGAATAATGAGATTTACTTGCTCAAAGCTGCAGCAGTCCGTTGCTATGGCAGGTCGTTAATGCCAGAATGATGCTTGCACGCTGGCATAGAAGCAACAACTATGTATAAGTGCTCCTCCTCCCGGGTATTCTGCTGTTGCCTTCAGGTTTCTGACTAAACAAGTCATGTCTAAAGGAATAATAACGAGGTGGTTTTCTGTTGCCTTCCTTGTGGGTCTCCGTGAACAAGGCAACAGAAAACCACCTAGCCTAGCTCATCTGCACTGCTGCGTTTCCTGATTTCATGAAAATGAAGGATACAACTTTACCTAACTTTACTAAACCTGACATTTCCAACGCGTATGTACACGAATGTAAGCAAGTGGGCGTGAAAAATTCATCCAACTAGTCGTATGTTTTGCTGGAACTGATACTGGAATGCTTGGACCGTATGCAACTTTATTTTAGAACGTGGTGCGAATCGCTGAGCCATAATTAAAGATCGGCCGACGAGACCAATCGATCTACACTGAATACCTGAACGCCACCAACGTGTCAGAAACTATATAAACTCTGCCAGTATGTCTGGGGGAGCCCAGTTCCCAAACGTTTATGCACAGTTGAGCCTAAAAACTGTCATGACCATATATAAGACTACGAACTTTAATTATTGCAAGATTTCCTGTTGGTATGCCCCAGATAATATATTGCGGATGCATCTACCCTGTCCCCCCAAGTTGACAGTAATATTATGAGGGTGTAGAACTGACACTGATTATCTGATGGTGAAAAACAATGTTTTACGGTACGATACGGTAGATTTACTTGCACTCAAAAGCTGACGAAATAGCCAACTAGGCACGGCACAGAAATGAAAAAAAGGAAAACAAAAAACAAACCGAGTAGCGTAGAAGAAACAGGGTGGTTTCCTGTTGTTTTCCTTATGGGGCTCCTTGCCCGTTGACTGACTGCAAATTGTTGCATTAATTGTGTTCTGCCCCGTCACCAGGGTGGGGCCCACGGGGGCAGGGCCCCAGCAAAAATCGTCAGGGCCCCGGCAAAAATAACTGAACTGATCGTGTTCCATCTGGGTTGCCAGATAAAAATTTCGGTATTTTTGGGCATTTTTGGTATTAAAAATCGAAAAAGACCAAATGGCAACCCTGCGTTGCATGGAGGCTGTAGTAGGTGGCTGAGGTCACACTCACTCTTATCCCGCCTGTCACGCGCCTGAAATGCATTGTATGAGTATTTAGTCTTTTTTGGGAAGCATCAATGCTCGGACATAGCGCGGGTATAGGCTATACGGGCCCCGGCCCCGGATGGGCCCCGTTGACAATTTCAGTCTTGTGACGGGGCCGTGTGTGTTGCTGGAGAACTGCAGTACCATTATGTTTTCAGCAATTTTCTGCATGTATGAAGTATTTATCTGTTGCATTGTACAGTTTGGCTTGCCTTTTTTGACATCGTCCTTGTACAAATTATTGAACTGTTAGTCTGTTATGATAAAATACTATGTTTGAAAAATAAGTTGTGATAATTAGAATGAGGTTACAGTCGCTGAGAATTGTCACTGATGTCTGAATTATGAAGAGAAATATTATGAATATTGAAACATTGTGGTCTTGGCCTCGATGGTTTGTTCTAGGCCTCAGCTTTGTGGCCAAAATTTTGGCCTTGGCCTCAATAGTATGGCCTCGAGTTGTTTATCGTCCGCTGAAACATATGACAAGTACTACAAGTAACATAGTTAATGAACAGAATTTTGATGTTCAAGTTATGGTACTGTTCTCACTATTCTAATGTGAAACGTCTGTCGCCAGTTTTGCACACAAATTCTCACATAAAAACTTGGATGTCACAGTTCTGTGCACGTTCCCTGTGACCGTGAGTAATGAATTAGTGCAGAAAGTCTTCTTTGTGTTTCTCCTCAACCAGCAGGTCTTGAAGTGTCTCAGAGAGCTCATCAATACAGCAGCAGGAGGAGTGAGCAATGTGTCACGTGGGACACATGGCAGAGATCCAGTTTTGACAACCAATTAAGCACAACTACGCATGTTTCTCTGCATGCCTTTTCGATTCTATTAACATAGGCATACTGAGGGCAAGGAAGACATGTTCATCAACATAACAGAACATGCCCTTTTCCAGCGCATTATTAAGCTGAAAGTTAGAGGACTGAACTCAAGAGGAGAACAGAGATGTTAAGACATAGAGGCCAGACTGGCCTGGAAGTCGAAACTTTGGCATCAGCCTCTGTGTCGTAACATTGGCCTCGGCCGCGATCTGATTTTGGCCTCGAAGCCAAACTTCGGTCTCGGTGTGGTCGCGTGTAGGGTTTGGTGACTTTTGGTCTTGTATATTGGACTTGATTGTGTTCTTGACTCCAGAAAGTTCTTTTCTCGGAGAGTTGTTAACAGCTGGAATTCCTTGCTGCAACACGTCATAGAAGCACCATCAATTAATTCCTTCATGAAGCAGCTGGATAAGCAGGGTGTCTAACTGCTTCCATCTCCAAGAACCTTTGGGCCTCGCTCCTCCCTGCCTTCTCACTTTTGACTACTTTCCCTGAGTAAGAATACTTCAAGAAAAGGATTCTTTATTAATGGTTCAGTTGGTTAAAATATGAGTCAGTACACGCAAGAGTCAGTGATGTCATGTTTTAAAGTCGAACACAAGATACTGGCAGTTCTACTGCAGTTGCTGTTTCTGAACATGAAGATTGACACAATGTCTAAGCGACAATCACGTTACTTATTTTTTGACTAAACAATAACAAATAACATGGCGGAGGGAGGTAGAGATAAGGACGATAACCCATATTCGTTTAAAAAGTTCATAAAGTCGAAGAATAATTCTAGGATGCCGAGTGATTCTGATAATGAGCACAGTGAGGAAGATGGTGCTGTGGATCTTTTAGAAAAGAGTGGTTCTTTGACTCGAGGTGCGAACATAACACAATCTGGCAAGCAGCTGACTGCCTTAGAACTGTTTCGTAGTTTTATTTCAGTCATAACACACTTTACTCAATGGGCTTGGTTGCCAGTCAACTCGTCACATGACCAACTCGTCACATGTGACGAGTTGACCTTTTAATTTTACACAGCGCGTTACGAGTTGACCACACTGGTGTGACGAGTTGACTGTTAGCGGGACAAGTAGTTGGTTTCCGCTAACGCTAAAATTAGCTTACTCATGTGACGAGTTGACTGGCACCCTTCACGTTTGCTATAGGCCTGTGCTATCGCCGTTCCGTCTGTCGTCTGTTTTCGATTACAATGTCTAGTAGTAATCGTCTGCAGAGGGACCACGCGACGCTTATGGTATAAATATTCTATAACTGCAAGATGAGTTCTTGTATTTTGTTTTAGTACTGTGCTTGTAGGGTAGACGTCAGTGTGATAATAAAGATGAAATGCTTAGTTACAATGTCTGCGACGAGTTGACTGTGCCAAGTTGACCGTGTGACGAGTTGGTCATGTGACGAGTTGACTGGCAGCCATGGGCTTTGTCTCACCGGAAAGATGTCGTGTGTGCATCTGTTTGTATTAATTAACGAGGGTGATTTTGACGTCCAGTCATCACATTACATGCAGCAAACGGAAGCAGGCCACAAACGCCTTGGTATCCCGGAGGCGGCACTTTATTTCATTATGTAACTAACCACCCAGGTTGACTCTGCTTTCTACCCTCTGTGGGACGGTAAAATGAGTACCAGCCAAAGGGCGGTGATGCTCTGCGGCTGGGGAGTAAAGGCAGGCATGGTGTAATTTGCACGTAAAACTGTGTGATCCATGTCTGAGCGCATTAGAGGTAGTTACGACGATGCGCTATACAAATTGACGTATACTTTACTTTAATTTTTCCGAGAAATAATAATAAAATACCACGTTATTAATAAACAAAATGCTATTCTATGATACTACGGTTCCTGATGCTGGTGCCATGGAGATCTGCTTTATGGTTATGCAGCACTTCCTGATCAGACTAGAAGTTATTTAAATGGTTTTTGAAAGTGTTCAAAGCATGATCAGAGTAGCATTTACCACTGAACAGTTGGAAGTGTTGATACTTTTAAAACACAGTTGCACTGGAACCGGAATAATGGTGAATCTTGATTATGTTAAATACTGGGGGTTACTTGGCTTTACCAATTACCGGTAATTGATTATTGGCTGTTGTAGATGATGGTATGAGGTCTGCTCGCAGAACGGATGACAATCCATTCAGCTTCAAGCGCTTTCTACAGCCTGCTGGTGCAAACAGAGGTTCTGCTGGTGGTGCCAGCATCGCAACACTCGACTTAGCCAACGATTTACCAGACTTTGTTCAAGACCACCTTCTTAGTGACCGTGATCATGTACGACCACGTGGTGGTCGCTTGCAAGCCACAACAGACGTGCCGCTTCCTGACTTCGCACTGGATACTGGCAGCAGATTTCACACTGGCGACTCATTTGCTGCATCCGCAGCAGGCGGATGGATGCCGGGTGATACGGACAGTATTTCATCTAACAATATGACATCTCATTATAACGAAAGTTCAGATGACAGACATGATAGTCCATCGACGACAGACAGTGCCGTTCGTAACTCGCGATTATCTGACTTCACTGTTGATTCTTATCCTGAGACCGACGAGCAGTTAGATGCATTTGCTGTGTTAGATGGTAGTGGACACAGCAGTTCGACTAATGGACCATTTATGGTTGCTGCCAATTGTTCTGGTGGCCTGCCGGATTTTCTTTCAGACAGTGCACTTGGAGTTGTGGATGTTTGTGCTCATAGTGCAACGGTTGCTGCTGCTTCGAATACTGTGCAGTCGATCAGACCTTTAACAAATGGTTTTGCTAGTCCTGATTCCGAATCCGAGTCTTTGTTGTTACGGGTATAGTTTACGATGTTTATTTCTTGGCATGTCGTGGTAAGATTAATGAAAAATCATGTGCAGGAAGTCTGTGAATTTTTAGGATCGTGCAGTCTTGTGAATGTGGGGTACGGTATATATTAACATTGTCGTGAGTATCCGTTAGAATACTGTTATTACCTTTAATGCTGGTGGACTGACGTTGTATTAACACATATCGAAAAGCCAGCAGAATGGGATTAAGACCAGTCCCTCAGGAGTCCTTACTGTCCATTGAGGGATGTAGAAAGAATAGGCCTGGCCACTTGTTGGGGTTGCTGCTCGGAGTTTTCTTCAGTGCTTTGACACTGTTGGTTGGGTAACAGGAAGGACAACCGGCCTGTAAAAATCACATGCCACTTATCCGCAAATGTTTTCTTCTGGGACAGATGGATGGTCGAAGAAAACCAAAGCAGAACTTGCTAATCCAGGTTTACATGGAAAGTGGCCATGAGCTGCAAGTGGTGGGTGTGAATTCTGGGCATTTCAAAGGCAAAGTCTCATCAGACCCATGGCGGCTGTCAGGAAGATGCCAGTCTGTTTCCACAGAACACCAGTTATGTTCTAGTTGCTTGCTGTGATGTTCTAGCTGCACACAGAGTGTTCTCCCATCGCAGTACTATAGCATATAACAGTGCATGATTTGCAGAAACTTTGTTAATCTAAACAAACATGTTGCTAGTAAGCTAAGCTGCTACTGTAATGATGTTACATGCAGTAGTTGACAGTAGTGGCATTGTGCAGTGTTGTAAGTAAGTAAGTAAATTTATAGAGCACTAACGCGCATTGGTGCTGTGTGTGCAAGTGTAGTGTCATAATCAGTAAGTTGTAGGCACATACAGATGTTGACAATTGTTGTCGTATGTCTTACCTTCTTTCACATATTTCATTTGTGTCTGTTCTTTTTAGTTGTGTGAAGAGAATGAACAGTTGCGGCAGCAGTTGAAAGAGGCCCAGGAACTGGCACAGAGGCAGTATGATAGGTATTTATTTGTAGACTGCATTATCTCTGTTTTAGTGACAAATTAAGCCTACACAGATACTTGACACTGTTGATTGGGCAATGGGAAAAACGCCACTGCATCGTTCGTCATGGTTTCCTGTTGGTGACTTTTGGTGCCCACTCTGACCATTGAGAAAGGAAAGGAAAGGAAAGGAAGCGTATTTACATAGCGCCTTTTATATACTATGCATATCTCAATGCGCTCAAGCATGGATCACACAGTTTTACCTGCAAATACACCATGCCTGCCTTTCCTTCGTAAGCGTTCACCAGATGGCGCCACCTCTAACTGAGGTAAGAGACATCCAGTTGCAGCTTACTACTCATCTATCGACCCCGAAGGGATGAAAGGCTGAGTTGGCCTGGTTGGTTGACACATAGCGGACGGTTTACCCACATAAGTGGTCACCTGTCAGCTACAGGTCGAGCGCAGGACAGAGAAAGTACGCCGGCCGAAGATTCATGGACACAGCAGGAGAAATGTTGATGGAAAGTATTAATGATTACTTTATGTTATGGTGTGTGTAAGTTCATCTGCACTGCAATACGTAATTGGCGGGGAAGACCGTCTCTGACACGAACTGGTCGTATCTACAGGGATGTAAAACAGTTAATGTGTCAATCATTGTTTGATTGATCAATGATTGATTGATTTATTTATTGATGGTTTGTTAGTAGATTTGCTGGAATTTTGTCAGCAATTTCCCATTAAAATGATACTTGCTGTCAGTTGTCACAGATCAGTGTTGTGGTTGTGTTGTTTTGTGTAGAGCTTCGGAGGCTGTTAAGCAGATGGAACTCAGCCAGCAGCATGAGGCGGAGGAGACGGCTGCTCTTGAGAAAATGATGCAAAAAGTTGAAGCCAATCTTGAAACAACAACGGTACAGTTTATCTGTTGCAGTGCTATGTAATTAACTAGCACAGCCTGAGCACCTCGACATGATTTCCCGGTCTTTGCAGGCTCTGATGTCGAAGATATTTTAAGTCAGCATTAACATTATTTCCTCTGGCAGTTTTGGTGGAGATGCTGTTTTCAACACCGTTTTTCTGTCTGTTTGTTAGCAGGTCAACTCAAAACAAAATCAACAAATACGTGGATTTTCACACCTGTGATAGATCAGTTAATGAAACGTGTAACAGAATGTAGCATTTGTTTCTGGTTAAAATTAAAACTTGTCTGCCATCTCAGGAAGCTGATTTGCGACCAACATCCCGTTACATCACACAAAGGATACGTGATTGGTGCATAACTACTGTGATTTACTAATAGGAAGTCATAGGCAATCTAATAACGATATCAATGATGGTCTTGAATGACCTTTGAAGGTCATTTCGGCTATTAGAAAGTGGAAATCCCTGATGAAGCAGGCTGGTACAGGCCAGATACTGTTGCCGGATACTATTTATGTTGCCAAAACCAATAACCACCAGCATTTCAGGGAACAAAAAGAACTGATATTGACCATAGAATATCAGGGGTATTCTTTCTTGATCACTGGCTGCCAAAGTAAGGGTCGCCTGTTGGCTTTTCGGCACTAGGAGTGGGAGCCTTTGTCGCTATATGTCGCTGCATTGGCTGAGTATGTATCCGTCGTTGATTGATGATTGCAGATGCAGTCTTGGCCGTTGCTTAGTGTTGTTTAGTGACGTGTTTTGTTTTATGTCTAGCAACGTGCTGTACAGTCAGAAAGCCATGTCGTTAAGTTGAAACATGAAGTAAAGACACTGCAGGTATCAACAGTGCCATATCACGGCTTGTATAGTCGAGTCGCCTTACTTGTTAATGCTGCATTGTTGTTACTGCGTAATAATGACAAACCGGGGACCATTCAACCAATATGTGCATCATTTACTAAGTGATCCCCGTAGACAAATATCGGCAGCACTGGTGACGTTCATGAGGTGTCTTTTCTGTTGCAGATAATTTCTATTGTTGTCCAGCACTTAAGTGCCGTTAAGCTATAGAAATTTCACAAGCGTGATAACAGATATTGACAACTGTGCAGTTATAATGTGCTGTTAGCCTCAGCTGTTGCAGAGCAAGCTGTGTATTTCTGCAAGTTGTGTGAAAATTCATGCCGTGGTTAATTCTATACTTGGTTGATAATAATATAAATGAGGGTACTGGTGTTGGGAAACCAGCATAAACCATATTCCTTTCTCAAGAGTCCGGTGATGGATGAAGAAAGGATGACGCCACGCCACTGGTTAGGGTCAGTGGTTTATGTTTCCTACAGTGCTTTGACGACGTTGGATGAGTGGCTTGAAGGACATCTGTCCTGTAAAAAAGCCGTGCCATTTATCATTTAAGATTCTTATTTCCAGAACACATGGAGAAAGGAATCTGAGGGGACCACTAACCCAGGTTCATCTGGTTGATTGATTGATGTGAGTTAAGGTTTTACATCCCACTTGACACTGAACAGGTCATTTCGGAGAAATTCTTCCCAGCCAATCTCTTGTCTTGGCTTGGTACTGAAGAAACTAAACCCAACACAACAAAAGCAAGCAACACAGGATTAAAAAGATATCAGCTAACACACACAAAAGAACACAAAAATGGTAAACCTAAACAAATACACAAAAACAAAACCTAAACCAAGTTGCAGATTTAAGAACTGTTCACATGTGTGTTGGTATCGTTGTGTACATCTGTCTTACACAACATAGCAGTGCTAGCACAGAACAGTTCTGGGTACCTAAAATCCTAAGTTTGCTTTACGTTTATCCTCAGTTATTAAGCTAAGATTGTCGTAAATTTTTACATGTAATTTACTAAGCACTGTTAAGACTTACTAAGTTTTTTTTCTATATGTATATGAAGACAATTCTGTGAAGAAATGTTAAGTTATTTTTGACAAGTTGCATTGTTCTTATTTAGCTGATCTTAAGTTTTGCATAAGTTCATTCTAAGTTTCTCTTAAGATTTTCTTAAGTGACACTTTATTTTCAGTTTGTCCTAAGATTTTTTTTGTAAATCTAGCCCCTGATTATTTTCCATCATAACTGGAGGGAGGGGGCAGGTTCTTCTGGAAATGGTTGTCAGAATGAAGATGATGGTGTGCAGAATCGCGTGGAACAGCTGGAGTCCGAGAACTCGCTGTTACGTTGCAATCCAGACGTCGACGTGACCGTCGTGTTGAGAGACAGAATGCAGTTTGCTTCACAACAGCTTGACTCGTCCGCCAATGACGCCGAACAGCTTCTCAAGTAAGTAACATAATGATAGTTGTCATCTCCGTGAGTCAACGAGATGACACTGGTGTCAAAGAGCCAACAGAAGGACAGCAGTGCTCAGGTGTCCAGTGGTGGACAAAGATGGGATGAGGTCAATGGATGGTTCTTCCTGGTGTGGGTCAATGCTTTGAGTTTCCTTCAATAGGGGATGAGCACTTGTCTGGAAAATCCAGAAAAGCCCGGGAAATTTGACCGCTCTCGGAAAAATGTCAGCGAATTGCCCAAAAGTCCGGGAAATGTCTGGAAAACTATTCTCAGGAAACCATTTACACTTGGGGCTACACCAATGTTTAGTAGACCGTTGGGGGTCTGTTTTAAGGATTTTGTTGTTTAGTAAGTTATTGTGAATATTTTTTGTAGAGCGTGCACTGGCATTTATACTGTAATAGTTGACTGGTAATGCTGACAATAATAATATGTGCATAACATTTTGACATCTGTAGTGCAGCATGGCTAGGAGCACTGCCACTGCAAAGAGTTGGGGAAATATAGGGAATTTTGCATTGCCTGGAGAGCATTAGGTGGCACTGTGGTGCAATGGGTAGAGCGCTGGACTTGTGATTAACTGGTCGTGTGTTCATATTCTACCCGGGGCAAAAGTTGCATAACAACCTTGAGCAAGTTGTTCACACCTATGTGCCTCTGTCACCAAGCAGTATAACTTGGTACCGGCCAAGGGGCGGTGATGCTCTGTGGCTGGGAAGGTAACCACAGGCCTGGTGGAAAGTAATGGCAGCCTACCGCCGGGTGGATAACTTATAGTCACCTGTGGGCTGACTGCCTGTACACTGGGATTAGCTCCGGGCCCAACACTCGGTAACAAGTATGGGAAAATTTTTTACATTTACATATGTGGAGAGCATTGACCTCTTCAGTGCTTTGACACTGTTGGTTCGGTGACAGAAAATGCATGTAGAGGCGCAGCGATAATTCTTAATAATAATAATAATAATAATAATAAACGTATTTGTATAGCGCCATAGGGTCGTAACTTCAGAGGCGCATCTGCGATGATAGCGCTGATGATGATGATGATGATGATGATGATGATGATGATGATGAACAGGCATGTTAACCTTACCTGTACGTCTGCCTGCCTTGAGAA
>Ga0209363_1001427_pt1 | contig 11428 bp, 8 predicted proteins | sample WorMetexBAHAMAS3_FD_187385 | JGI IMG/M metagenome (GOLD analysis project Ga0209363, IMG submission 187385) | Marine gutless worms symbiont microbial communities from Max Planck institute for Marine Microbiology, Germany - Inanidrilus exumae... | ecosystem: Host-associated > Annelida > Digestive... | reverse complement strand
TTGACCTATGTTACGTGAAAGCCACCGGCCGGGAATTGAACCCGCGACCTGTAAATCGCAAGTCCAACGCCCTACCGCTGAGCCACCACGCAACACAGATCACAGATCACACAGCATAAGCATGCAAGACGCGGGGCAGTCGTAGAGAAACCACGCAACGACCCACGTCGTTAAGTACACGTTCTTACAGACAATAATCCAGTAAAAGTTGACTTTATTGGACCGGAAGGACATCACTTTCAGTCACGTGTACCTAGTGGTTTCTATAGCTGGAAAACAATACAGAATATAGACAGTTATAGTGGATCTGGATAAGTAGCAACGTCCACCGGAAGATATAGCGCTAGCCAGGACCGGCGCTCGCTAACCGTTCACGAATTAATAGCATTACGAATTTCTGATAACGTTTATTGCACTGGAGTGGACTGTCACTGTCGCAGACAGAGATGAAAATTTCATCACAGATAGTTTCTGTCAACGCCAACATGATCATAGGCGGCGGAACCGGGGGGTAAGGGGAGGCACGTGCCCCCATATCTGACCATTGGGGGCACTCAATGTAATGTAGGGGCTCGCCTATGCCCCAAATTTAAAAACCCTTCCGCTGCCTTTGCATATGATGTCAAATTATACGGAGTGACGCGCGGTATCGCTGCGATAGCTCCGCGTGGCGTGTTAACACTGTATCTACGTAAAATTAAAAAGCTGACAGTTTTAAATGTATATTTGCATATGAATTGAAATCATCCAGCCTTTGGCTTACTTTTTGCAGAATGATGAACTTTGCAATGTTTACCAGGAAAAAATCTTCAAGTTCAACCATTTAAGCTTGATCTATATTGAACAACGAAGTAGGCCTATTTGTATAGGCCTGTATACATTATGAATATTTACATTTTGAGACTATTGAGCAAAATGCTGTCAATTTAACGTGTTTAGGGTCTGGTTGTACCATCGTTTCTCGTCCTGATGACACGGTGGGCGCCTCGAGAAAAGTCAACTTTCATGACAGCATTTGCGTTGGCCGGTAATATTCTGTTTACAGCACTTGCATAGTTTCCTGCAGACTATTGCAAGTCGGTAGGCAGCCGCCTGTATTAGGGTGATGTTCAGAGGGCTCGGCCGTTATTAGGCCGCATCGCAGCGTTAGCTAGCAATAGCGGCTTATTGCTACACACGGAGAAGCGTAGTCGGTCTGTCTGTCTGTCTGTCTGTCTGTCCGTCTTTTTGCCACGTTTGTGAGCCCTGTGAAGACGGCTGAACCGATGGATATGCCGTTTGGGGGGCTGAGTGCGGTGGGTTCAAAAAACCACTTATTAGATGAAGTCCAGATCGCACATGGGGAAGAGGCAATTTTTGGGGTTGTCCGCCCAATTGAAAAACATTGGGAGTCTTTGATGCGGTGTACCACCCAGATAATATATTTGGGGACACGTTCCCTTTATTCTTCTGGAGTTGGTAAGAAAAACGTAAAGGTCATTGTATAATGAAGTAATAAATCATGTAAGCGGGCCCACACTATTATTGCACGGATCACGTCTAGCAGTAAGCGCAATGTACAACAGGGTTATGGTTTGGCGTCCTTCCGTCCGTATGTCCGTCCGTCTGTCTGTATGTCTGTACCGTCCTTTTCTAACCTCAATAGCGCATACTCAACGTGACTCGCCAGGGGGCAGCACGCGACGCGGCCAGCATACATTTTCGTCCGAGTATTACGAGTACTTACATACGTGTATAAAATGATATGAAATCGGTGACGCCAGGCTCATAACAAACTTTCTGACGTCTAACAGTACTGTTGTTTAGACATGGTAGGGCTATCGTCGATTCTGCTTTGACGACAAGTTAATGCATAGTACAGCGCGTTTTTGTTTGCAGGTTCTCCTATAGGTATTATGCTCGGAAAGGTGGCAACTGGCTTTGTCACTGACGCTCTAGGTTGGCAGTCGTCTTTCTACTTGATCGGTTAGTCGGAATTAATTGTTTCACATGTTTTTCCTATAATCATCATCATCATGAAGTTTATTTTAGACATAATGTCCATAGAAACAATAAAGAAGAAAGAAAAGAACTCACGCACACGCACACACACAATTCAATAACTGCATATATAGGAAAAGACTGTAGAAGCGCGAACGGTAGGCTAGCTGTATCATGTAGTGGGACCTTTGGGGGTCAGGGCGAAGATCCCTAAGTTAAAGGTAATTTTCAAGTGAACTGACACTTTTTTGCATTTCTGTGTAAGTTAAAGACTTGACAGCAACGTGAAATGTGGTAGAACGACTATGGTTGTGCTGTTTTTACCCGCGCGACGCTGTGCTAGCGCGGTATTAGCTATGGCAGTGTGTCCGTTTGTCTGTCTGTCCGTCACACGCCGGTATAGCATCAAAACGGCTAAACGGATCGAACTCGTTTTTGGCGCAGAGGTATAACCCTCGACTCGTCTTACATTGCGTTGTAAGGGAATTGGGGTATCTCCAAAAATAAGGGTACTTCCCTCTGGAACTTTGTCCCAAACTTTAGAGTTAGAAAATTTCGCAACTGCACGTCGACCGCCACAAATGTTGTCAACTTAGGTGGACGCTCAGTGTGATAAACTGGCGACGGTCGTCGGTCACCAGTTTATCTCACTGAGCGTCCAGTTTTGTGAACAACACGATGGGCGTAATGTAGCGCGCCGCGCGGGTCTGTCTGCGGTAGCTGAGACTTGTTCCATTTGTCTGGCTGCATAACTGCGAAATACAGAACTTAACAGAAAAACTAGAGGGCACTCGGTACGGCACATACCGGCGCCATAGTGTCGTCAAAGGCGAGCAGCAGGTGAGCTAACCCTAACCATAACCTTTCAAAACTTAACCAACTCTTGTCGGCTCCATATGCATTCCCAAAATTTTACGAAAATTCGCCCATAACTTTATTTTGCTACTTAACAGACAAACATGGGTCAGAACATTACTCCCGCCAATTACATGTGGCGGAGGTAATAGCGGGGAAAAAACTGAAAACAAAAAGTATCGTTGAAAACAGAAGATTTGGTGCACGAGATGGCCGACGGGTAATTTATAATACTACATAATGTTTGAAAGAAGCTACGTGAGGGTACAAATAAACGATCAGCGGTGAAGACAGTACCCCCCCCCCACTCCCCGCCAAAAGTGTCGAAGATAAAAAAAAACTTAAAGGTCACGGTACAATAAACTAATACGAGAGTCACGTACACTACCGATGGGCCTACACCATATGAACTGAAGTGAAGTCGGTGAAATTTCAGACGTTTGACAGTCAGTTGGAGAATAAGTAGATTATGGACCAGTTAAGAGCTGGGTACATTTTGGAAGGTTAGGGTTAAGAGTTATTGTTAACGCATTTTTTACTTGTCGACAACGATACTGTGGCCGATGTGTGCGCTCTGCCGATTGCTTTCTAGTTTTTACCGAGCGACGCAATGCTAGCGCGACATATGCTGTCGTCGTGTGTCCGTCGGTCTGTCCGTCTGTCCGTCTGTCACACGTTGGTATTGTATTGTTTGCATGAGGAATATATCAAGTGCTAGCGATCGGATGACGTGGTCAGGGTCACGTGACCCGTTTTTTAAATGTTGCCTTCAATCATATCTTTGGAATTGTTAATGCTAGGCACTTCAAATTTTGTGTGCTGATTGATGCACAGGAGTATTAGTGCGTGCATCATATATTATACCCAAAAGGATGTGTTCAGAGTCACGTGACCTCTTTAAATTTTGGGAAATACGTGATAATATCTCGTTAATGGTGCAAGATAGAGACATATAGTTGCAATGAAAGACTAATCGTATGTGGCCTATCTAATGGCACCAGTGCCAATGCCCTTGTATGACCTTGAAGGTCATGCACTTTTGCTGATTGAAATTTTGCTAACTACCATCCATAGCTCGTGAAACGTAGCATTGACTTACTAACATGCAGCGTCGCGCGGTCCCTCTGCGATAGCTGAGTTTCTTGTTTGTCAACTCTTTGTCTGATGGAAGTAGTATTGGCTGTAGGCGGAGTAACGATACTCTGGGCGATCGTGTGGTGCTTCATGGTCTATGATGCTCCCAGCGATCATCCACGCATCACCACGGCTGAACTTGACTACCTTACATCTGCCGTACAACAGTCTACCGTCAACACGGTCAACAGACTAATCTGTTTAATTTATCTTTGTAGCAAATAAAAATTCACATTTAGTACGTATTAACAATGAAAATCGGTTTATTTACGTCGAAGCTATAGCAAGCCAGAGATGAGACACTCTGAGACACAGTCTACTGGCCGTCAAACAGCTCTGGGTTATATAACCGGGTGATTAAAATGTGCAATATGTCTCGGGCACAGGTTGCACACATTCTACTTACATTGTAGCATTGTGTGTTTGTTGTTCGCCTCGAAGGCGAATATTTGATTTACCTTACGGCGCAACTGACAGAATTCAATTTCGCATTATTAAACGGCATTATTGTGACTAACTATTTTGACCTTACTCGCAAAATCAACTAAAACAGGAACCGAGAAATTGGACGATTAATGGAAAGAATTACGGAAACAAACTTTGTTTCGGAGTTACTGTGGCAGTGGTGTACGTCGCCGAAGAAAGAAATATATATTGATGGACGTAGGAAGGCGAAGTTAATTTAGCATTAACTGGACTTACGTTAAGGAAGTATATAGTTAAGCGTGCAATTCCACACCGCGGGCGAAGCGAAGTCTGCTGTCTATGATTTTACGACGATAGAAACATGGAATCCAGTCTTAGGGCGGGTTGTCACCACAATTTAGTCTTCCATTAACGTTGTGGTTTATTAACGCTAATGCGTTAACGTTTAGTGTTAGTTTATAGTGTGTCACTGTGTGTGTTTCTCTGATTTGGTATCGACTAAAGATGTATTATATTCGGTTGGCTGTCACGCTGTCCTGTTGGTCGTACCAGGGTTCACTGTCAGTTCCGTGGCGGTCAATCTTGTCGTCGGTTCGCGTGTGGGCGGTAGCCGTCACTCATTTCTGCGGCATGTGGGGTTTCTTCACCATGAAATCATGCCTGCCAATGTACTACAAGGAAATACTCAAGTTCGACATCACTGCCGTAAGCAACAACGATAAATTACAAGTCTTTACTCACCGTACGACGGTCCTATAGCACTGTTGACGATTATCTTTTGTGACCTTGGTGAATGAAGATCAATGAAATTCAGAAAAGAAGATAAAAAAATAAACCGCATGATGCGTATTTGCTTGTGCACACTCTCTGTATCACTGGGTTGAGGACATTTCCCACTGGTATCTTCTTGGGGGGAAACTCTGTAATGCGAGAGTGGTTCACCATCAGTGTTTGTAGTCGGCTGTTTCGCATTTAGTTAGTTTTTTATTGTCCAGTCGTCTACACATTAGCAATCTTATTTATTTTGTTTTAGTCAATAGTGTTAATTTTAGTCATAATTTTAGTAGTTTTAGTTGACTAATGGTGTTGTGTTCATTTTTCGTCTTTTTGCACAGATAACTTGCTTTCAATGAATGACACCTTCTTACATTTATGTTTATAGGCCTAGTTCAGACAGCAATGTACCATTATCATATGTATGTAAAGTGACAGTTGCATATGACAACTTTGATAATAAACGAAGATATGATGATGACGATGATGATGTTTGGACAATAAATTGTGACTAAAATGACTTTTAACCTAGATATTTGGCTGCTGGCTCACCTTGTTCGACCGTCGCAAGTTGTTTGTTTATAACACTGGGCGCCTATCTTAGTTTACAACACGTCGAATGTGATAGGGAACTTCGCACGGCACGGCCCATCTGCATCAGCTGATCCCGCTATTACAATACGCGCAGCGACAATGCAGGCAGCCGAATAAAAAGTGGCTGCATGCTTTTGGTAATCTTTTTGTTAGTTATTTTTTTTTAATTTTATTCAATATTTGTTTACTTTGTTTAATTGTACATTACTACCAGATGTTGGTGAATAAAGATGATCAGAATGTGCTGTTGGCGCCCAGTATTATAAACAAACAACTACCACGTCTGTTGGCGATATCTAAGTTTCTTATCAGCGTCTTTTGGCTGTGTGGTTTGCTGGACAGAACGGTATGGCGTCGGGTGCGCCGTTCCTAGTCATGTTTCTCGTAATGACGACTTCTGGCTTCACTGTCGATACACTGGTTAAGAGGACTCGCTTCTCGGCCACAGTCGTCAAAAAGGTCGCCGTCTTCTTAGGTATATTATTACCGCCACGAAAACTCATTTCAATACATACATACATGCATACGTACACTGTGTCTCAAAAACAAACAATACACTTGACTTTTGGTCATAACTTCGGCAAATGTAGACAAATTTTCAAAATTCTTTCACTGACAGATTCCCAAGGAAACTCCCAATGTAACTATTGCATTTGCAGGGCCTTCCATCTTACCTTAACTATGTTGCTACACTACCTTGTGAAACTTGAAAATCACAACTGCGGTTGATTTCAATGGCGCATAGCATGTGAGACCTCAGAATTTATCTTGCCAGATAATGAGGCCACCTTAACGGCTCAGGTCTGAATCCTATGACTATAAAATCTGGAAAACAATGCAGCAGTGCTCAGAAGAGTATCCGTGATGTCAGCGAACTGAAACAGTGGATTGACGTGTAACATGGGCTGCAGTAGACAGTCGTTGATGAAGCTCGCACCAGTGAATGGCGTAAACATCTGCGAGCTTGTGTTTGTACCAGCGATGGACTTTTTCAACGCATGCTTTAACTTTTGGACTATTTAATCAAGTATGCAGTATATGTATTAGTTGCAAACACTACTGTCACCTGACAATGGTGAACTAGTTTGTTGCATAAACTTGACGGAGTTTGTCATCGAATCTTGCGTTATTTGCATTCTGTGGTTCGTTACGTTGCACATAAATACAAAAATCATCATCGCGATATTTTGTAGCATTTGTCATCTAAATATTGTTTAAGTTTTGTTACATTTCAGCGGGCCGGCCGACCGCCGGACGCGCGGGCGGTCGGCCGCCGCCGGGCCGGAGCGCGTGGGTGACTGGGCGTTTGGGTGGCCGACACTGCATGGCGGGCCAGTACGGTTACGTCCCGATACGGCGACACCTTGTTGATGTTCGTCATAGAAGCTTTGAACAAAACGGACAGACACACGTTTGCATAGTGCAGACGTGACACCGTGGCGTGAAACCAGCTGCTGTAGGCCTACCTTTAGCAGGTGCCCAACGAACGTGTCTTGGTGGCCTCGTATTGATATACATTGATTGACAGATGAATGAAGAAGCTGTGAGTGTGCTTATTTAACAAGTGCACATTGTTCCGGGTACGGTAACGCCTAGTAACATTTGTGAGATAACGGCACCTGAGAACCGGTATATAATATACGGAATGTTTTTTTCAGATTACTGATATGATATGTAAAGTCTGTACTACCACAATTAGCGCTTATCCAGTGGCGTGACTTTGTTCTGAAAAGTGAGGGGGACCAAGCAAAATTTCTGACCTGGTGTACTTATAAAGTGGGGGGTCCGTCCTCCCACTCCCAAAAATTGGGGGTCCGACGACCCCGGCCCGTCCCCCTAAAATTACGCCTAGATGTGCTTATCGAACCAAACCTGTCGGCATACTCACCAGGGGGAGCCAGGAGGACCGACCTACTTGTTTAATTGACATTATGTAATTATTTATTATTTAATTGTTATTACTAAAAGCACGATTAATTCCGTGGCTATACGCGTCGGACACATATGTAGGGTTGGTGTTGCCGGCGTGCTGTCTGCTTTCTGTCGGTTACATCAACTGTAATGTACATCTTGCTGTGCTGTTCATAATCGCGGCTATCGGCCTGCTCGGCATGGCTACGTGTGTCACAAGCGGCTCCAATCAGCTGGATCTCGCCCCATCGTACGCCGGTCTCTCTCGCTTCTACCAGCTCGTTCTACACGTCATCAAAAGTCCCTGAAAGTCCTCTCAAATTGAATGGCCCCGGAAAATCTCGAAATCATTTTGGTCTGTAAAGTCCTGGAAGATACATTATGTCTTTCTGGAAAGTACTGGAATAACTAGAAGGGCTCAGTAGAGCGCATACCTCTCCCACCGACCTTGACCTTTGACCTTGAACTTCCAAAATTTAATCACCTCGTCCTCTGTGGCCAAGGGTATGACTGACGAAGTTTGGTGACAATCGGACTTGAATTGCCGCCAAGACGTTGTTCACGAACCTACCTATAAATGTACCTGTGCCGACGCCGGCGAAAACAACCTCCCGTCACCTGTCCTTCGGTGGGGGAGGTAATTATGTTTCCAATTTGACATAGCGCATGGGGTGCAACGTGCAGTTAAAAGTTTAGTACAAAATCTTCGGTGCGCCGCCCCTCTGTTTATGCGCCATTGCATTTAGCAATGGATTTTTACGTCAATTCCAGTTACGTTAGTTCATGCTAAACATTCTTCTTCAGTATAATCAGTAGAGGTGTGCATAGCAATGGGAATCAACGGGTTTCCATGGGTCTTTTGGGATTTCTGTAGGAATGTCAAGAATAATATTGCATTGCGCGGGAATTAGGTGGGAATGAGAGTCTTAATGTGATGGAATGACAGTAGCATGTAATGTTCGCAATAACGTCCCCATTGCCGATTGCTGAAGATGTTTTCTAGATCGACATCTTCAACATTTTCTGCTAGGTACAGTCACGTCAAAATGACTGTACAACTGTCAGTTCTTTGCTAAATAATGTTCTGCTGTTGTGCATTCATTTTAATTTATTTTTGTTGTTGTAATCATTTTTCACAGTGAACACAAGTCAATCGTAGATATCAAACTTCGCCCATGGTGTGCAATCCCACCTCTCCCCTTCGCGGCGGATAACAGACTCGTCCAACCGCTTGCAATCAAGCGTCTGCCCATCCTGTGCACGCCGCTGCATGGACCAGTCCAATTCACAGTTCATCCAGGTGTTATGTTTTCCCCCAAAATTGCCGCTTTCCCTTCGGTGATCGTCACTTCCACGTAACACACTGTTCGTCGGGCCAAGCCTACGCATCATCCCAAACGGCATTTCGGTCGGTTCAGACGTTTTTGTATTGGTCCCAAATGCTATGCTGTACAACGCGTTGGGATTTCGTCACCCTGCGGAGGAGGACCGAGCCATGGCCATAGGCAACATGCAGAAAAAACTTGATAAAGATCGCGCATGTGGTTCCGGAGATATCCTCGCGGACACACAGACATACAGACACACACAGACATGCTCATCACAATACTTTGCAACCGCTCCCGCGGGCGAAGTAACAATTACATACTAGTGGTGCGGACTGTTGAGGACGATGTAATAAAACACAAGTTTGTCGGTCCTCGTTATTGTGGGGCCGAAATGTACGCTGGCCGCGTCGCATGCTGTCCTCTGTTGAGTCAGTGAGTATGCTGACGGGACAGACGGACGGACGCCAGACCGTTTCGTTACGCTTTCCGCTAGACAAGGCCAGCGTAACTCGGTATAATTGTCCTGGTTGTTGGGAGTGGGATGGTAGTAAAGTGTAGTGAAGCAACTGAAATGGGATTCATAACATTCCTGCATTCCTGCTATAGCTAGTCAGCGATGAGTGACGAAATGATGCGGACGCAGACGATGATGATATGATGTAGGCATCGTGGTGGCCTTCAGCATCACGTTCTCGATCATTTCTGGTCTCATTGGTCCATCCGTCGTCGGCGCTGTGACCAACGACAACGTAAGATTGATGAACGCTTATAATTCGGTCGTATTTACCCACGCCGGCGTGGGTAAGGCGTTCAGTCGCGTCTGTCTGTTTGTTTGACTGTCTGTCTATATTTTCCGGGCTCTAAAAGGAAAACGGCTTGAGCTATCGCCACCAAAGTCGGTAGACATATAGTCCTTGGCAGGACCTCGGCATGCACTGACCCTGAGGTCAAAAGGTCAAAGGTCAAATTCTAACTTTAAGCCACGGGTTAAACCTTCGCGATGGGAATGGGCTGGGATGCGCAGTAACGTGAGTGTGCATGTCGATACGACTGTACATTTTTCTAGTTATAACTTGTTATTTTTTAGAAAGTATCACAAAATGAACTTCTGAGCTCTACTTGTATTCGTTGTTGGGTGGCTCGGTAGTCTAGTGGTTAGGGCGTCGGACTTGCGTGACAATGGTCGTGATTCGAACCCCGGTCTGCCGGCCACCGCACTATCGGTCGGTTGGTACTGAGATAGGTGACCGTCTTCGGGCGGGCATACCATCTCGGTATGTAACCAGCCACCCAGGCCAACTCAGCCTCCTACCGCCTGTGGTACGGGAAATGAATACCGGCCAAAGTGCGGTGATGCTCTGCGGCTGGGGAGTAAAGGCAGGATGGCGTATTGCATTCGTGGATAAGCGTGTGGGTGGCAGGTAAAACTGACATTCTAGCTACATTGCATATCTTTACGGCGATGAAAGTGGACTTTTGCTTTTATTACTAAATAAGTAAATAAATATCTACAATAATTAACCTAACTCAGACAGTGAATCGGTCATGCACAAGTTGTCACATTGAAATTCTCCGTTCTGTTTATACTTCGCTATAAAGGTTGAGACTGTGTGATTGCATTAGCATACGGTTGGCGCTTGGAGGACTGTGTTCGTCATATCTGCCTGTTTGCACGTCTTCGGCGCAGTATTCTACTGCGTATTCGGTTCGGCAAAGCAGCAATCGTGGGGCGTTGCGCAGGATCGCAATACCGCTGTAGGAGTGAATGGATGAAACGGAATATTTCTGGGTTTAAAATTGAGCATTAAACACCTATGAAGTCAAGTTGTGGACTATTTTGTTTGGAAATTAATATAAACGAATTAGGCGTATAATAACTCGCGTAGAATGTCGCTGCACAAATTTGCATAATATAGAATGACTTCTGGTGGTCATGTTCTACGAGGAAGCAGTGGAACGAACACATTGGTAATACTAGAAGGAAAAAGTGTGCGGTAAAAAGGGAAAATTGGACCAGTGTTGGATGACAAAGTAGTGGACAAGTCTGGATCGATACGAGGAGAAAAAGAAGAGCTGCAGATCGTGACGTATGGAGCAACATGACATGTCAACCTTCTACATCAGATGATGAAAGATTTCGCTAGTTTGCTTTGCAGGTAGAGGTTATCGACAAAATTGGGGTAGTGCATCGAGTTATTACATTACACAGAGGGTAGACTCCCCTATTTTTGGATGGTATCTGGTTAACTAAGGGTTTCATTGGTTGCGGTTACTGGTCGTATAGTCTGGTGGCTGCTGTTCGTTTTGACCGTTGTCCGCTGTGTCGTGCGCGCGTTCAATCTCGCCTGACACGTGACTTACACCGGAAGTCGCCGATGTGACGTCACTACCGGATGTGACGTCACCGGGACACGGCGGTCGCCGGT
>Ga0209363_1001426_pt1 | contig 11428 bp, 6 predicted proteins | sample WorMetexBAHAMAS3_FD_187385 | JGI IMG/M metagenome (GOLD analysis project Ga0209363, IMG submission 187385) | Marine gutless worms symbiont microbial communities from Max Planck institute for Marine Microbiology, Germany - Inanidrilus exumae... | ecosystem: Host-associated > Annelida > Digestive... | reverse complement strand
TGCGGACGCCAAAATTTCCACGTCCACACATCTCTGTGAATGACGTCTCAGCATAGAAATTAAATGGCATTAGCAGAAAAATATCATTGTAGAATCGTAAAATCAAACGAAATTTAAAGTAGTGCTGCAACAGAAAAGTGCTTGTTTGTCGTATTACAAGAGTAAAGTTCGATTATGTTGAGGTTTGTATTGAATCTTGCTACTGGTCTGACTAGTTTGCGTTAAAAATTTTAGTGGTGGCATTAATTTTTGTAATCATGATTAATTCCTTAACGCGTTAATTCTACGGCTCTTTGTCTTTGGTACAGTGAAGTGGGCAGCGGGCAACGTGTCCACCTTTCCACACCCCTCTTTGCTGTAACAAGAACAAAAACAAATTTGGACAGCGTGGTTTCTTCTACTGCACTCCAGTCTTCCGCCTATGTGCATAGGGCCATGGATACTCGTACATTCAAATAACATACGAGTGAACTTTCTGATCGTGTTTATTGATGACTGTTGTATGATGTTCCTGAATGTCACATAAACAAGTTTCATATTGAACTTTTACGTGAACAAACGTAATAGCCGGAATGTTTTGCTTTATTGCGCCAGTTAAAAATAACTCGCTATCGTTTCAGCCAGTGTCTGTTCATTCTGTTGCTGCAACTTGTTAGTTCGTTACTGCTAATTAGTTTCGTCTTTGTGTGCGTGGTGTACACTAAGCCTTCACCTGTCAGTTGTTGAACGTTTGCACATCACATCCCGTAACAGAAGGCTACTGACTAACGTGAAGGCAGTGAAATTCAGTCCCTCCAGAGTCTTTTAGCTGATACAGAAACAGAAGGTCCAGGTTGGTGTCACGAAGGACATCTGTCCCATCACAAAAAACTGCATCAGTTCGAGGTCAGGTGCCAGTGGAAAATGGCAGTTAAGCCAATGTATGTGTTTGTGCCATATCCAGGATTCACGGCGTATTTGAGAAATCTTTGCAGATGCTTGAATTCAGTCTTAGAAATTCAAGGCCCTTGAAACTACAAGAGAACAGACGAGATCATTGAGTATTTTAGAAGTCCTACTGTGAGCTGCAGTCCTTGAAAATAGCACTTTTGTGTGTAAAATGTTGGGCCGTGAATCCAAGTAAGTTGATGATGTAAAGCTATCAACTGTGTTTGTCGTTACAGTGTTGACGGGTACGTCTTTTTGTGTTTGCAGTAAGACTTATGATAAAGTTTGTTATTTCATGCCGATAACTTTGGTCCTTGAAAAAACACAATAAAGATCCTTGAAAGTCCTTAGACTTCCTGTTTCAGCTGCTCTGTGAACCGTGCATGTCATAGTAACGAATCTTGAAGAAAACTTTTATGTGGTCGTACCACTTGTAAATAGTTGTGCATGTTGGTAATTGTAATTAACCATTTTCAGTGCCAAATGCCATAATAAATTGGTTCAGCGGACCTTTCATGGGTAGGCTGAGTTGTTTTTGGTACAGCGAGGAGGTAAGGGGCGTGGTTACCACGCCCCTTTTACTGTACCTAACGTAACAGCCGACCCACCAGTGTCAGGTAATAATAATTTGTATTGCTCCTTAACGGTCCCTAGCTGCAAGTATCTGTGCCAACAATGGCGTTAAACGTGAATCTTCTACCAGCAGAGTGACAGTTCGCTCGCATTGTTTCTGGTACCGTATTGTTTATTACGGTAGCCATGTCTAGCTGAAAGCATAATGCAACGGTCTTGCGTCCATCTGACAGCTGTCCCGTCGGTGCATGCTCATCGTGACTCTCCAGGGGGCAGCACGCGACGCGGCCAGCATACATTTCCGTCCAAGTATTACGAGGACGGACATACTTATTGCTGAATGTAGCTTTGTTAACAGCAAGTTTTAATACAGATAGGCTGTAATTACTGTGTCCCAATAGAGTGATAGTATCGTGGTTGGTACTAATTGTACTCTTGGGCGAGTCGAATGATTTGAAGTATTGATGCAGTGTTTATATACAGAGTAATTTGCACATGTTTGTATTTATACAGCGGGAAATACACAGCTCAGTTGATTCTCCCCGTGAAAGCAAGGGAGTATGTTTTTACTGGCGTTGATTTGTGTATCTGTCTGTGTGTGTCTGTCTGTGACCACGATAACTAAAAAGATTGTGGACGGATTTGTACCAAATTTTATGGGAAGGTGTCTAGGAGGCATGGGAAGACCAAATTCGTGTTTCGTTACGATCGGTACAGGAATGTGGAAGTAACGGTCAAAAAAACCTCGTTAACCGGCGATTTTTTACATTTTATACGTCTAACAGTAGGTGTGGCAATTGTTGGCGCCAAGTGTTGGCAACAAAAACCTCCAAATTTCGCTTTTGTGGGGAGTTGTACTCTCTCAGAGTACTTTCCATCTAGTTTAACAAATAAATGTGCCTGAACAGGGAACCAAAAATGACAAGCATGATAAATGACAGTGATGATGAGGTTATGGCCAGTGGACCGTGGTCACTAAATCATTCCACTCTGGCAGTTGTCAGACATTTGGAAGTCTTCATTCTCAGTGCAAGCCGTGAGAATTTGATGGTTGGTTAGTTTAGTTGACTAGGGTTTAATGCCGCTTTCAACATAATCTAGTCATATCATGCATTTACAGCAATGATGAATTGTGAAAATTAGATTTTAACGAATGAAAATTGTGAATAGGATATTTCTCCACAAGAATGCAATATCGAGGACATCTGTTAGGTGTATATGCAAGTTGTACATGGATAACAGCAGTTAACATAGTGACAGGAGAATTATAAAATAACATTGTTAATTAATTCATATATCACATTTAAGATTTTTCTTCACAATTTATCATGTAACTTGATATTTTCAATTGAATCTATAATATTAGAACGGAGAATTTTAAAGGTGTTATTTTACAAAACTAAAAATGCAGTTCAGTCATTGGGCACTGTATGTTCCGTCGTGAGCAGGATGCAATAGCATCAAGACATGTCACTGTCCTGCAGATAAACAGACGTCGAGAGTTAATGACAAAGAACGAAGACCATCTGTCTGTGCTTTGATTCAAACACACAATCGTGTTAACAAGGCAACTTGGTTAACATCGGCTGAACATCAACTAGAATATACAGCTGATAACAGTACCAATCAACGGCCCAATCACTCCAAACATGCACACACACCTCGGATCAGCAGTTTTCCCGCTTCTGCCGGCATATGCTCAACTACTCAAATAATTAACCGTTTCTGCTACCAAAAAATGAAAATTCACTCTACTTTTTAATTAGTAATTTCAACTGATCAACTGTGCACACATAATAAACTATTATTGGCGGCTAAATGTATGACATGAGAAATCATATAAAATAACCAGTGTAGCGTGCATGTAATGGAGGGAAACTACATCTGATACCACAGACAGTAGTACTGCAGAAAACAGAAACCGAGAGGGAACATTATTGCCGTTTGGCACACCAAACTTAACTGGGTAAGGGTATTGCACGACCAATCATTCCATTGCAGCATTTCTCCTGCGGTTGGTTGTTTCGGGTTTAACGGTGCTTACATTTCTCCAACAGTTGAATTGTGGAAAAGTCTTTGAAGAATTTAACAGAAATGTCATCAGTGATTTGCAACAAAACCAGAAAACTGCATTCACAGCTGCAAATACTGGTGATTATGGTGCTTACTGGATTGACTTTGGGCCTTGCAAATGTCGAAATAATTTCATTTTTCGAAAAAACAATTGGACATCTGTTACAAATCACTCCCTCGGAAACATAGACATTGCAGAAACGCACAAAAGCACCGTAGTAAGATACGGTAGTGGATAAGTTGGATAAGTTACATCATTTGACATACTGTCAATGTACATGCTAAAATGTTTCCGACAGGATACAGTGGATACAATCAATGTTAATATACAATGCATGCGAATGTTCCTGGATACATGACACGTTTCTATTCTGGCATAAGGGATTGTTTTGAAAAGCCTGTACATCATTTTACATTGCATCTAGTTGTGGATATCAGTCTTAGGCCTCATTTGGACATTTACTTGACAGCTAATTTTATGTAACATTTTTGACCAATTTAAACCAATTACTTTGCCCTCGGTAAGCGGGGGAAGTATTGCAATCAGCGTGTCTGTCCAATCACATATCTCAAAAACCACACATCTACATTTCACAGAATTTTCTGTGTACGTTACCTATGGGCTGTGGCTCAGTCATCTGATGAAAATGCAATACGTTGTGCTTCCGGTTTTGTGGATGACCTCACGTTGTCGCATAGCAGGTAATCAACAAGCGACCCGTCACCCCCTGCCTGAGTGATATCGAATCGCCTGCAGCTGGTAGCAAACTGTGATCGGATGGCACGGTGGGTGGCATTATTATAGGGTGGGGCAAAGTCTGCCATTTCCAACTGCCGTGTTAAAATATTTGCCATTAAACTGTCAAACTAATCAAAATCTTTGCCACTAAACATCAATCACCAGATAACGTTCATTTATTTTACTGGCAAACGTTCACTATACACAGTTACTTTTCACACAGCTTATAAACAATTATTATGCACACAGAAAGTACAGCATTTCTACAATTAGCATAAATAATAAGGCATTGTATGTACATAGTTGCAGAAGGTTCACCATAACGATATATATCTGCAGACTATTTAGTATTTACCACATCTTTACACAAAATCTTCCAAGTGTAACCTTGCTGCAGGTACATCTGTTAACAAACGGGATTGTTTCTTGTGCTAGGCTCGGTAGGCGACAATACAGATTTACACATTAAATGCTGGGTTACTTTCAGTTTGCGTCAACAGTTTTGTAGTTTGGTAAATAACAAACAAGGTATCGCCCTAACGGAACGCTACTGGCCCGCTGTTGAGTGTTACAGACGACGACAGACGCCAGACAGCATCACTAGTCTGGCCCCCGTACACCATGCGTAGGCGGGCTAGTAATGATGTATTGAAAGAGGAACAAGTAACAAAATTAAATATTCTCTGATCCCAATATCACAGCATAATGCTTTACTGCCACCCATTCATATTTTTGTCTGGGTAGTACTGTAAAACTTTTACTTTGGCTGCCCTAAAAGTTGGCGACTTCACAGGCAAAATTATTTTCGTGCCTTTTATTTTGGCAAATCCAAACCACACAATTCCAACACATGAGTAATACCAATTAAAGTGGGTATAGTCACGCCCTTTAGTTTCGTAGTTTTGTTGAGCCCGCGAAAAAAAGCACGTGAACATTAAGAGTTTTACAGTACTCACTGAGGCCAGTGCCCAAGTTGGTTGGTTGGCTGGGAGATTAACGTCCCTTTTCAGCACAAAAACAGGCTATATCGGGACAAGGTCGTGGATGGAGATTTAGTTCCGCAAGGTTAAGGAGGCCAACTATACAGCAACCTCCTCTAACCTTGTTGATATTTACGAAGTATAAATTGTCAAGTTCCACTAACATGTTCCTACAGAAAACAGTCTTGGTGAATAAAATGGTGAACAGTGGCAGAACTGAATGGAAGTAGGTAGTGCAATGCACAGCTCAAGTGTTCTTATCAATGTAACATATTGCCCAATGCAACACACTGCCACCCTACTCATCATGGCATGAACAAGCAATCATCAACAACGGACTTTCAAAATATACCAACTGGACAACATCAGGATTCCTGAGAAAATGACCAAAAACCAGAGCAGCCGAGAAGAAGAAAATGGAGCTGGGCAGCTAGCGACACGCTGAGAAGAAGTGATGACAGCATCGTCAATCAAGCATTATAGTGGGCACCACAAGGACATGACGGAACAGGGCGACCAAAAAACATTGCAAGAGAGACATGGAGAAATAAACGTGGACAGCAGGCTTCAGGTATGGCTAGAGAAAGAAAAATGTGAAAGCACAAGGAAGAGCTGGATGCAGAAGCAAGGTGTGTGGCCCATCCTTCACTAGAAGCAACAAAGCACTGTACTCAAATAATTTGTCTGCATCAACCATCAACGATAAAAGCCGTCTACGTCAAGAAACACAAAGCAATGGTGTGATAAACGCGCAGATTCTACATGAAACTTGCCACGTTGTATGCTTATCAATGACAACAGTGAATCTATGCAGTATCACAGAGTGTAAACAATTGTAACATAAAACAGCCATACTGTTCACCAACAGTTAACAGTTGATTAACTACAATATCCATTATGCAAACATAAATGTATTTAGCAATCGGACTGGATGGTTATCTTGCATAATCACGGCCCCAGATCATCAGTGTTACTCTGTTAATATTAACACCAGTTTCAAGGTGATGATTGACTGAGTTAAGGTTTTAAGTCCCACCCGACATAAAATAGGTCATTTCGGCGACGTTCTTCCCAGCCAATCTCTTGGCTTAGTATTGAAAAAAGAAAACAAACACAACAAAAGCAAACATGCATCCGTAACAAAATACACTACGACATAAAATTAACACAAAAACTGAAGCCAGGTTGGGTCGCCTCCTATGAACTCCGGCATGGAGATGGCAAGGGTCTGTTCTGGAAGGAGTAGATAGATAAGTCAGGAAGTAAACGAGTAAGGCAGTAAATAATTTTGGAAGAAAGCATAAGGAAAGAAGAAAATGAGAAGTTAAGTAAACACACAAACAAACAATTTATATAGCGCCAAAATCAACACATGAATCACCGTGCATTACTGCCCCGGAGCCTGAATGCGGCTTCAAGGTGATGCTTAATGAAACAGGAGTTCTAGTACATGACACTCGAATACTGGAAAACAAAAATATACTCAACGTAACAAAAACTAAACGAAATCGTTAAATGCAGACTATGTGCGACAGCATCAAAAGCTAGTGTTTCACTCCAGTAAAGCACAATGACATTATTACTAATAGAACAACAACTGCAACTCTGTACTCTGTCAAGACACCGCCTATTGGTCACTGTGGTATTAGCATAGGACTGCCAATGCAAAGGTAGCAAAGTCCCTTCCCTCATGTGTTCGTCAGTGGACAGACAAAAGTGAAGTCCAGTGACGTCGTCATCAGTAACAGCTTTCAGCCACTAACTAGAAAGCCCTAACTTGATGTCAAACTAACCGCTTTAGCAATATTTTCACTTTTGCCGCGACAATACTTATTTATAGTTTCAATTTCAGGCCTGCTTTTATTTTCCACAGTACTATAACTGGTTTTCCAAACTTCATGTTTCAACCCTAACCCTAACACTGACATATACCGTGACTTTGGAACTTTACCAAGACAGGTGAACCAAAAGGTCATTTCATTCAAAAGTTATTCTCTGCACACAGACACACACAACTGACCAATTGCTCCATCTGGCCCACTAAAGTAGTCGGTAAAAATTCTTCACCAGTCACCCGCAGTATCAAGTGTGCAAGTGCAAACAGCTAACCTGGATGGCTGATAAACTAGGGTGCATGTGAATGTATCCAACAGTAACCAATTATATCCACTAACAACCAACAATATTGAACAGCATAAACGAAGCAGAATCACAACAGTTATGAACTCATACTGAAAGTAACAGAACACCATAGCAACTTGACGATGGATAATCCAGCACAATGCACATGAGTTTGCCTCAATCTTCAAACAGGAGACAGAACTGCACAATATGAGAGCTCTATAGACAAGCAGTAGTTCAAAACAAACCAATTTTTAAACAACAACATATGCATAAATACGATGCAAATCACGCAACTAGGGCTGGAGATTTTCTGAGGTGTGAAATATCACACTGCAATGCAAACTTATAAGGACTACCATGTAACTATGCAGTTCCGCAAAAACCTTGGCATGCCTAAGAATGCAATTTTTGTTTCATTTAATTTCACATGCCAATTATCACCATTATGACAGCCAACATCATAGGAGGTAGCATTTCAGTTCAGAAGCCCAAACAGTTACCTAATTTAACTGCTCCTCCACCCACAGTATTTTGTCACAGAAAATTGCGGGCTTTGTATATAGGATTGCCGGAATGGGAGAAAAAGCACCGACTGGGCCACTTTTAGCAGCCGTTGATGCTGTAAAATTTGGCTTTGGCTACTTGCTAATTTCGGGGCTATTTTTTGAAATACTGGCAAATACTATGAGCAATTTGTGATGGTTGTTTGCTGGACATATCTTTCATCTTAAATGTTTGAAAACTAATTGGTCATACTGATTACTGACTTTATTTCTACTGAAATTCAGTTCTTGTGTGCATTAACAGTAAATGCTGACTGTTGAGACCTCTTGCATTGTATACTGTACTACAATAATGACACTGAACAATGTGTATTGACTGATGACAGCTGATGTGTATTATTTGGTCACCACGTTTTCGGTACTGGGCCATAAATGAGGAATGGAAATTAGACAACTTGGGGCTACTTTTCGCAGGCTATTAGCATCATGACTTCACAACAATCTGGAAACTCTAGTTTATGTATACTATATAAAATTACTCTAATACAGCCAAAATAACATGCTGTTTATCGACGTTTCGGCTTCACGTCAGAAGCCTTCATCAGGACTGACTTCCGGTACCGGTCGTCAGTATGTAAAAGCTTGTCCCATACGTGGCTCAATTGGTAGCTCCCCTCGTCTCGATTCATGCTGTCAGTCTTCCTGATCCATATGGCCTCCCTTATGAGCGTGCCAGCTTTGTCGGCGTGAAGCTGAAACGTCGATAAACAGTATGTTATTTTGGTTAGTTTTTGTGTCAACCTGATGAAACTTTTCACAGAATCTAGTTTATGTATATGTGCACACACACACCACACACAGAGCAATAACTATATACCCCAAACAACAGGGTATTATTTACATCACCTGGTTATTATCGACTATCGGATAAAAATATGATATGACAGAGTCTACTGTACACGTTGTGCAATCAACAGTCACGCAGAACAACTAATCAGATTAAGCACAGTACACAACTATTAACAGACAATCCAAAGTGGCCACTTACCACGTGGTGTTCACGACACTAGCTAATAGCAGAAAATACTGTTTTAATTCACGTTATACTGCATACGTTTACATCTGCTAAAGATCGCAAGGCCGCCAATTCAGACTCAAAACAACAAAAAATTCCTCAGTCAATGTACCTTCTACATTCAATTAGTCCAGTGGTCAGTTGTGGACCACTTTTGGTAGCGGCACTGGAGAGCCAGCATAAAGAGAGCAATAACCCCTCCATTAGGAGTTTGGAAGTAAAGAGGCTAGGCTACTCATTGGGTTTAGTGCTTTGTGTATCCTCCCATGCTTTGACACTGATGGCTGGCTTAGCAGAAAAGACATCCAGTCTCTAAAAATCCCATTCCACTGATCCAAAAACACCCAAGAGGAAACCGCCTCACCCATTATTTACCTGGAAAAAACAGCCATCAAATGATTGACTAAGTTACGGTTTTACATCCCACTCGACACAAAACAGGTCATTTCGGAAACATTCTTCCGAGCAAATCTCTTAGCTAAGTACTGAAGAAACTAAACCCAACACAACAAAAGCAAGCAATACAAGAACAATATAAACTAAGCTAACATGAAAGTACACACAAAAGACAAAACCTAAATAAACACACACAAAATCTACACCTAAAAAGCAAAAATGTAAGGAGTGCTCACATGTATGTACGACGAATTGTGCACAACTGTCGTACAGAACACAGCACAGAGCAGTTCTGATTATCTTTCCTCTTATGATACAGACAGGCACCAGAGCTCAGATGATGCTGTCTATTAAAAGGGAGAGACCATCAAATAAAGTAGCAGCAGTACTCCAGTGGTCAGTTCTCACATCTAAGCTCACTCAATGCAGTTGACAAAATGTCCTGCCTCAATAATTCTTTTGTGCAACTCTAAAGGGACCAGACCCACAAAAAGCACGAAAATACATGTTGTACTATTAATAATTTCAGCATTAGTTTAGCCAGCCTTCCGTTCTGAAGTTACTACAGGTTCAGCCAGCTTCCATAAGTAAATCTTATGCAGCAACTGGAACTCAGTTTTTACAGGCCAGATGCTCTTCACTAAAACCATCACAGCCAAAAAAGTGATGGTATAAGTAAGCACAAGGTCAATGACTATTTCGCCCACTCTCTACAATATCACACTAATGCACTATCCTATCACCCAACCAACAGCGTCAAAGCATTAAAGAGATCTTATAGGCCGCTCCTGGACGTTGCACAGAGCGGCGTTCTACTAATGTCATATGTTATATTAAACTTGAATCAGAACTTTGTTATTCACCGCCTCTGAGGTTATGACCATATGGCTGTATAGAGATGGATTTATTATTATTTACTTGTTCTACCAGACAAAATCGCCCATTGGAACTCATCCTTTATACACCTTGTGACTTATGAGTGAATGGACGCAGCCCTGTTTATGCCATCTCTTCCACGTCAGTCTTTAATATTTATCAATATCTTAAGTTCCAGTAACTCCATGTACAGACTGATAACAGGAAATATGGCTCAATGTCAACAAAGTGATCAGTCGAATGTCTATGCTGTGGCTAAACTGTTGTAAAAATTAACCAGAATATGCAAATTATGTATGCCTGATACAATCCATTGATAGAGTTCTTCAAGCATACAACAACTCAGACACCTAAATGATTCAAAATGGTGAAAAGCAAAGTAGTAACCACTCAAAACAGAAAAACACTCCACACAATTGCTTGTGTTTCGCTGACACCAATCATAGATCAATGGCACAATATTTGTTTCGTGGCCAGCACCAACAGCAAATGCAAATCTGTCAACGACTATCAATGTATATTACCTCAACACAGATCTACTGGGTAAAAATTATGTAAATGTGCCAAAACAAACGAATATATATCAAAGTGACTAAATTTAAAATTTTAAAAATGACAATGCAACCTCGCGGCATTGCCACGGTTTCAAACAGTTCAACAAAATACTTGACTAAAGCACAAAATTCCGTCAACGGTAACCGCAACTTGGACCAGTCGCACAAGGTACATATCATCAATCAAGCCATCTATAGTGAACCACTTACAACAGTCAATAATGACGCTGCATTACAATGCAATAACCATTCACCAGTAACAGTAAACCACTCATCTGTATTAACTGTATTATACTTCATATACAAATACACCAAACCCGGCATCACTGAAATACACATTTATTCAATTATGTCGACAAATCACTGCAAAATAGAAGAGAATGTACAATTTGATGAGCGAGCGAGACGATCACTAGTGCTGAAAACTGACGCTGACTGTTGACAGCAAGCGGCCTTCCTCCTGGCATTTCTCATAGTGAGAGAAGTCATCAAAGATGGATGATGTGTGGCGGTAGTGGTGAATCACGTTAAGCACGAGGATGCCTTTGTCTGGCGGAACTTCCTGCGTGTCGCGGGAGTTGGTCACTGGCTTGTTCTCGTTGTTCTCC
>Ga0209363_1001425_pt1 | contig 11431 bp, 8 predicted proteins | sample WorMetexBAHAMAS3_FD_187385 | JGI IMG/M metagenome (GOLD analysis project Ga0209363, IMG submission 187385) | Marine gutless worms symbiont microbial communities from Max Planck institute for Marine Microbiology, Germany - Inanidrilus exumae... | ecosystem: Host-associated > Annelida > Digestive... | reverse complement strand
CAACCGCCGCTTCTGTTACACCTGCTGCTGATAATGATGATTATAAAACAAAAGCTGACTTTAGTTGCTCTTCTTTGTAAAAGCCGCTGTTTTAAAGCTGCAAATATCAAAATTTTATCCGCAAATTCAACGCACAAAAAGCTAGTCATTACATTTATGTCAGTCAGCGGCCTGTTGCAAATGTAAAAGCTAGATGCGGATTTGCGGATAAAATTTTGATATTTGTTGTTTTAAAAAGCGGCTTTTACAAAGAAGAGAAACTGAAGCCAGTTTTTATAATTTTTGCGGTTTTACTAGTAGGGTATGAGGTGGCATAGCAAAGTTCATTGGGCCAACGTTGTTGTTGTCACCATGCCATATTTCCTGGCGATCAATCAACCGTTGCTGAGATATTGCGATTTAACTGTTTGGACCACCCACGAAGAGTATTTGGTGGTCTTTGTCACTGTGCAAAATTTGGTTGAAATTGGTGAGTGGTTTCGATAACATGCAAGTTTTAACATTTTGTGCATTAGGCTTGAAAATGCCTATTCACGCCCAAAAATATGGGTTTTGGAAATTTGATGTCAAAATGGAGAGCAGTATAAACGTAACCCCCAAGAGGCACTTCCTTTGGCGATTCTGCATTTCTGAGGTCCCAGTTTTATGCTCCATGAAATTACTACGGAAAACATTTCATACAACACAATACAATACAATACAATATAATACAATGCAATAGGCCTACGATGAAAGTTCTAGTGCCCAGTCATAAATATAAACAGATCGGCTGTACATTACAAAGAGGTCAGTAAGACTTCAAGAACTAAAAGCAATGCTTTTAGCAAAGATAAAGTGCTCGTGGAATGTGGCATGATTGTCGATGAGCAGGGAGACTGTTCCAAACATCCGGCCTGCAGATCGAGAAAGCAAGTCTCTCGAACTGCGTTCTTGTCCGTCAGACAACGGCAGATCTGATGGATGACGAGCGTATAGTGAACGACGTTGAGAGTCATTGACGCAAAATGTAACGAGGTCCTTAGGATATGGTGTGGAACGTCGATGGAATATGTTGTGCACGATCGTAACAATTTTGAACAACATTCGGAACTTGACCGGAAATGGAAATGATTCCATGGAATTTCCATGTAACTTTTTCCATAGTAATTTCACGTGGGCAAAAACATATGAAAACTCCACAGAGACCCGTCATGTTCCACAGCAATTCCATGGAGTACAAAACTGAGACCTTTAAAATGCAGAATCGCCCTTCCTTGCGCTGAAACACGTCAAAATCGGTTCACTTGTGCGGGCTCGGCGCGATCGGAAGAATAAAGCAAAACCAACAAGTGACATATCACGTGTTCGCCCAGACCACCCACGTTGTCACAGGCTGAAGCTTGGAATGTATAACTACGTCGTGGGTATGACATCACGACATACGTACCACACGTGCTAGTACGTGTTGCGCTGACAGCGCCACACGGATTTGCACGTGCGGTCATACCCACGACGTAGTTAGGCATTCCAAGCTTCATTGAAATACGTACAGGGGGTTTGGAGCCTTAGGGGGTCGAAATTTGCCCTTTCCCATTATTTTTGCTATTGGCATTTACAACAGCTTGTACTACCGTGCAAGCCGTGATGATGAATCACAGAGATGCAGACAGCATAATCGACAAGTAAGTAAGTAACGTACGTGGAGGATGAACTTCTTGAGCTGTCCAAACAGGCGATCTCGGTCGTCATGCACGCAGTATAAGCGCAGCACTTTGCGATCCATCTCGAGGAACTGACGCAGTTTGTCGAAGTCTGACGGTGTCTTCGCCATCTTCACAGTTAGACGCTCCACACGCTCGGCCGTGTACGGATCAGCGGGACAGTCTTCCGTGGCGTTCAGTACGACACCTTCACTCTCCAGCCAGTCCTGAACACGTGTTCTCCATGGCTATTCTCTGTGTGTTATTTTTCTAGAAAGTCACACGTGGCGTGGTTAGAATCTTGCACGGGAAAACACGCCCTTCTGTAACTGAAAATGTCATGGTTTAGTTAATATGTCTGTACACTTTTGAATACGCATCGATCAATCTTTCTGTTGATAATTTTCTTGAAAACTCAACAAGGGGCGGACGCAAAAGAAACTTCGGTATGTCACTGCAAATGCAGCATCGCACATACCACAGCTTCCACGTATATATACTGTGAAGTTCTTTGCTTTACCCCGCAGAACTAAACTATAGCGACGAAAAACAGATCAGCCAACTTCATTTTTTGACTATAAAACACGGCGCTAAATGATAGGCCTATGAACCGACACTTACCAGCAATCAGTCTAAGCATTATCGATACCACCGGAGAAGTTCACTTGATGCTATTTTCCTGTTATTTACAACAAACACAATACTCGCGTCCACCAGCCGTGTTCACGGACTGTTGACTCGGTATAGTGTAAACCGACACTTATCCTAGTAGGGTCAGTGGTGCTGTGGTTAGCTGGTGAACTTCTCCAGTATCGCCCGTGTTAAAAGTTAAAATTACAGCTAATGTCAGTTTAGTATGTTGTGTTTAACCTCTAGTAAGCAAAGTCAGTAAAGTAAACATCGATTTGTATGGCGCATCGTTATAAACCACCTCTAATGCGCTCAAGAATGGCACGTGTTAAAGGGATCACACAGTTTTTACCTACCATCCACACGTTTATCAACGAGTGGAATAAACCATCCTGCCTTTACTCCGTATGCATTCACCAGATGGCGCCACCCGAGTGAGGTATCGCACACCCGATTACAGCTTACTACTCATTTATCGGCCTCGAAAGGATGAAAGGCTGAGTTGGCCTAGTTGGCTGACCTTGTAGCGCACGGTTTATCCACGTATGTGGTCATCCATCAGCTGCAGGTCGAGCGTAGGACAAGGAACGTTCGCCGGTCACAGACCGACGTTCTACCACTGTGCCACGCAACTAACCAACGTCGTGGCGGGATAGAAATGTGCCGGCATAACAGTTACCGCGTCAGCTCAGCAGCTTACACGAAGAGCCTCAACTGAGACCAACAACGTACGTTGCGTTTCCTCCTTTTGTCAAGAAGTGACAATCGTTACCATGGAAACGTAAATGACTGGTCAGCAGCGAGCGAACTAACAGTTAATAAATTACACAGAGCTCATCAACGGCGCACTTCTAGTCTGATTAGTATAATTTCTGTAAAATGCAGTAATAAATAAACACTAAAATAGCTTAGCCAAAACAGCAGTATTTCTAATTTCGTTTAGATATTTGTATGGTCTTTCATAAGGCGTAACAAGTGTCCAAAGTTATTCGACAAAAGGCCGCATCGCCGACTCGTCACCCCTCGCGGCTGCGAATGGATTCGTCACATCTTGACCCCAATCAAGTAGCCTACAATGGTTCCTTGGTCCCACATGAGTCAGCCCCAAACGGCATCTCGCGATCGGTACACCCGCTTTTATCGGCCCGTACAGACTCTAGTCGAGATCAGGCTGTTAATGATGAACTGGAAGAACTACGAAACAAATGAAGATACAACGTCAAAATTAGGAAGCAAGAGAAAACTTCCACCTACACGTCAGGCAGTTGTCACGTTGTACGAAAATAACAAATAAAAAAAATGTTTGTTATGGCGACAGTAAACGTCCGACAGAAGAAGCAACATGTACAGCAGCATGAGAACACAAGCTTGCAATCGTAGACAGCAACTTCGTCCTCGGTGCTGCCACCTGGTGAACTCGACGAAACATAACGTTGTCTGATTCTGATTCTGTTCAAACATTATGCGAAAACATGACGTCATCTGCAAAAGCAGAAGTAGGCTACTTAACGTATTGCACTATCGTCGGGACCAGGCGGCCAGGCCATACAGCCACGGCCATAAGCCTAACACGTACAGAAAATGTAGTAAAATTTGGATATGTGTTTTTAATATGCGAGCGGACAGACAGATAGACAGACACACACGATGATGAAAATACTTCGCACTGCTATTGACGGCGAAGTAATGAGGCCTATCGATCGAAGTCAGCGGTAGCAGTTATCCGAATTAAGAACAAACGAACAACATTCAGTATTGCAGTCGGAGACGGCGTGCGTACTACGTTCCCCCGGTGCCGCCACCTGGCAATATTGACCAAACAACGTTGTCTGACGCCGACTGGTGCCGCCATCTGACGAACTGGACGAAACATGCAATGTGTGCATGATACGTGTCGTCTTTGATTCGGGCCTATTCCTTCCATTATGTGAAAACATGAAAATATTATATGAGAACATCCACAAAACTGGGAGCATATAACGTATCGCACTGCCGTCAGAGGAGGACCGAGCCACGTACATGTACAGAAAATATGCTGAAATCAAAACGTGTGGTTTTTGAGATATGCGAGCGGACAGACAAACAGACAGATAGGCATACAGACTCGCTGATCATAATACTTTGCACCTTAACGGAGGCGAAGTATAAATCGGTTTCTGACGTCGACTGAAGCCAAGTGTCGGGGAAAGAGAGTTCCCCTCACTCATTGATAGCGTGGCAGCAGCACTATTAATTATGGGTTTATTATGTCCGTCGTCGACGTAACATATAGAGTACATCACTTGTTCGGTAAAGGTATGAAGTCATGATTGAATAGTGTAAATATTGTGACATGAGATATTGAAGATGAATTATTAACAAGGAATACAATCATTGTATCTTCATTTTGAGTTGTAGTCTCTTGGTGCAGATCAAGTAAATATTTTAAGCTATTTCCCAACACGTTGACGGTGGGAATGTGAGACAGTTTATCAGTCCTCCAAGTTATAATTAGCCGACTGCCTCCAGGGAAAAAGGTCACATTTTACCCACCGTCACATGCAGGCGAGTCTAGTCGTAAAAGCCAGTTAACAGACGCACAGGACAACAGACCCGTGTGAACTTGTCGCAGTCGTAGAAGTGGAACACTTTGCCGTATGCAGTGACACTGACTCCGATGTTGAGGTCTTTCCACGTGTAGTGATTGCCGACGTCGTCCTTCGGCAGCTTCTGTCTTCTTACCAGACAACCTGCGTCGCATCATCATCATCATCATTATCATCATCATCATCAGCCAACATGAGTCAGTTCTACCTTCCACTACTGCAGCAGAATGAAGGGGATGACGAATAGAACGGATGTTAATGGTGCAGATAGTGACATTTGGAGGGTCTGGATATAGTTTGATGTCACCAGAAAGCAAGAGAACGGTAAGAAGGCATGAACTACCGAAGACGAGGGTACGTGAGCAAGGCAACAGGAGGCAGATAGCAGACGGAGTGTGGGTAAGGTGATAAAACTGTTGACATGCCGTAAGGTGTGGCCCATGCCACACCTTACGGCATGTCAACAGTTTGAGGTCGGTGGAAAAGACTGGAGATTGAGGTGCAGTGCAGGAACGATGGAGGAATGATGAGAGAACAATTACAACGAGAGAAAAGTGCATAAGATGCATGGTATGTCGATGAACAAAGAAAAAGGAGAAATCGGGAACAGAGGTAGGTAGAAATCAGAGGAAACTGAAAACAGTGGTAAGCGATAATGAGGGTGATATAGCAAGGCGATATGAAAACTGACGTGTACCTAAAAGGAGAGAAAAGAAACGGTAAACAAATTAAACTACGTACAAAAACCGACAAACGTGCTAACAGTGAAGTCGTCGCCTCCTCAGACTTAATGAGCAGCATGGCCATGTGCTGATGTGCCGTTAAGAAACTATTGGCTACTCACTTTACGAAAAGCAACACCATTTCGACACCGACAAGCATTGGCTTCATTGCTCCGCATATCTGTGCCGCATAAAAGATAAAACTATAAAGTTGGTACACATGGCCCTGCCTTGACGGGTGGTAGTTAGATCTGGTACAGCAAAGACTAAGCAGCTGCCCGCCTGTACCAAACGTAACAGCCCACCGGTCAAAGGCCAGTGTACCAAACATCATTACTGCTGTGCGTGACAACCTTGAGGCATGCCGCTGTCTCTGACGTGCGGCTCGATGATTTCAATGCTGTCGTCTTCGAGGTAGTAATAGAGCTTGACGTGGCGCACTCGGTAGTGTTCCAGTTGAGACTCGTGAACGGTCTGCTTCAGCCAGCCGTAAAATCTCAGAACCTAAACACCAACAAACACGCCCCGTACAAGCAGCACGAAGCACGACCGCACGAACTCAATCAGACGAGACGCAATACGTAACAGTCAAGGCATCAAGCGTTCTTCATTCCCGAAGAAACCAGCTGGTGTACCAGAGTCCGATCTTGCGTACTGTTGTGAGGCAGTCATCAGGCCCATCATGGAAAATGCATACCCACTGTGGCACTCCAGTTCCACATTTGAACAGTCGACTGCACATGAAACAGTTCTTCAGATCAGCGGCAGACTTGTCAAGTCATATCATTGTTGCGGTCTTGGAGACGGTTCGTTCGTTCGTTCGTTATTGTGGACAGAGGCGCAGCCTACTCTGGACCTCAGCGCTAAGATCATGTAGCGGTCCAGTCCAGTGCGCTTGCCCAGGGAGAGGCGGGGAGTTGGTAAGTGTGTGCGACGTGTGTGCGCTACGAGCGGAAAAGGCGGGTTAAGTAGGAGTGGGCAGCTTGTCGGGTATAACTATAGCGCGCCTCTTCTAGACGCGTGGCCTACTGTCTGGCTTGTCCTGACTGGCGCTGTGTGTTACGCCAGACAGCGGCCAGCCAAGTCTATTTAGTTCGACTCAAGCCGGCGCGGCAGGCAGTTAGATCAAGGTGCCTGCAATGGTCACAGTTTATAGAGGACATCGTCGAACCCTCTTTTCCTGCCCGGGATTATCTACCGGTTCATCATGTGCGTGAAATTCTTTGGTAGGCGGACGCGCCCAGGCTGAGGTTTGAACCCCGGCCACTGAACGCGCCACGCTCTACTGCACATGGCGCCCGAGTGCTTAGACCACTGTGCCACATGGGCAGGTCCCTTGGAGACGGTACATACACCGAAAACTGCTGTGTTTTTGACACGGATAGCCTCCATACGACGACAATAGAAGATCAAACAAGTACGTCAGTGGGACTGACATATATCCACACATGCCGATCTACGTCCACACGCCGCGTGCATCTCTAGCGTGACGTTTACGTCGGCGCATCTCTACGGTATGGCGCCAGAGAAGCAGATTCCCTGCGCGATTGTATTACGTTGTTTTTGCATCGTCCTATGTTTAGCCGTTTTGATAAACTCTGACATGTGACGGACATGCAGACAGACACATGGCCACAGCACGTACCGCATTAGCACAGCGTCGCGCGGTAAAAAAACGATTGACCAGACTAAACACTACTCTGCCTACTGAATGTAACCAATTTGTCATCGGTTGAAACTCGCTCTGCTGACAGACAGCTGTGTCTACCATAACAGATCATTATGACAACAAACTCAGCTAACGCAGAGAAATCGCGTAACGCACTATGACAGTTGAAATCTTCTTAACTGCTGCACAGAAAGCACACTTGGCGTGATCGGATTCGAGCGGAAAGTCCGAGGCCCCAGACTCCATATGGGCTAAAATACTGCGACAACTAGTATCCGGGGACCGGGGGTCGCTAGCGGCCAAATTGGAAGTGGAAATATTGCGGCAATCGCATATTTTGAATCGCCGACCCCGACTTCCTATTTGACCTCCACTACATTAGGGGTCTATCTCTGACCGTTACGGAGCTGTACGTGGCAATTTCAACATTACGTCATTGTAACGACCGGCATAACGCGAAAATACTGTTTTAAGTCCGTACGCGATTTTTCCAACTTCCTTCGAAATTTTATCCAGTTACAATCTACAAATTTTCTTCAAATTTTCAGAATCCCTTTCGATGGACTTAAACAGTACCAAAATAACGGTTCTATATTTCGAAATTTTTGAGGCCAAAGTACACCCGCGCCAAAATTAAAAACCCTAATATCTGCCCCCAAATGGGGGGCGATCCCCGAACCAATACATTTTTATCAGCGTCCTCAGATGCGTAACACCCAATGGTAAAATTACGGCCCCCTAAGGTGGTGAACTCGAAAACGTATTTTATGCCGATGACTTTGAATGACTTTCAAAATCATTTGTCTACTGCAAGCCTTGCCAAATGTGATTTTTATCGTACAGTTGTGCAGCAGTGACAAGATTTCAGTGACATAATGTGTGGCGCAGTCCCTCTGTTATGGCTGAACGTTTTGTTTGCAAATATGTCGTAGATACTTCGTACTACACTTCGTCAGGTATGGGAGTTAAAAGGGTTCAAACACGAAAAGTGACCTTCAGCATCATTCAAGGTCACTGGCAATGGTGCCATTCGACGGGACACATAGTCTTCCATTACATCTATGTATCTATTTTGCACCGTTTCCTAGATGTTATGGGGGTGCTAAAATAACGGACGTAAAATTGCAGGACCTGAAAATGGAAAACACAATAGTCATAATATTTATGCGGTTATTGATGCGACTATTAATTCGCCCGAAGTTCGGGCGATTGCAAATACTCTTCTGGTCAAAAGAACGGCCTTCGCGCGTTCGGCTATAACTACGCCGAAAGTGCACCGATTTGGATGAAATTTAGAACACTGTGAGCCAAATGTTGAGGGCTGGCCCTGGCAGATTTTGGGCGCGATCTGCAGCGACGGTTTGAGAGGAAGCCGAAATTTTTGTTTGTTTGTCTGGTAAATAACGCATTCGATACAGCGCATTGTGTGTTCCTATTAGCCTTCCATTATAACTACGTCTCTACTTGCAATGCGCCGTTTCTGAGATACCGTATAGCGAGATATTGGTAGAAAATCGCTAATTTTAATCTCCCCCACCTGTAGGCATATTTGGAGCCACTTATGAGAAATAACGCCACTGAAATTTCGACGATATGTTTGGCGACAAAAAGCTAGAGTCTCTCGGCTATCGTACGGCGTGGTTTGTGTGATCCTAGAACGCCGACTTGTGCCAGACGTACAGACGGACAGACAGATGACACGACGACAGCAGATACCGCGCTAGCATAGCGTCGCACGGTAAAAACCCTTTTATTTGTTTTTGTTGTTTAATTAATTTGCAGTATGAGTAATTTGTGTGATTGTCTAATACAGTCTTTGGGATGCTATATCAGTAAATTTATTTAGATTTTGATATATTCATAACTTCATATGGGCTATTCTGTCCCCAAGTATGAAGGCTTATTTTTTTACATAGTTTCGTTTTGAAAAAGTACATCATCTAATTCAAGTTGACAAAATTAAGTGAGAATTTATTAAGCATATTATGCACACATATAATAACTAGCAAAAAATGTCAAATATTCTATTACTAATCAAGAATATTCCACATACCTACTAATATTTTAGGCTACAGTAGGCTACGTTTGCTATAAGTTAACGAAACACCAAGTAACCTCAGCAGGTTGGCTCCAACACTAACATTATTACCTTCTTATCAAAGGCAACAGTGGATGGAATATAGTCCTCGGGCATTGCTTGCTTGGCATGTCCGTACGTTAGAGTTGGGTTATAGTTGGCTAGTTCCTGCACTTCGTCATCAGACAGTCGATTATAAGGCAGGGTCATGCCTCCGACCGCGACGTCGGGACGCGTCGGTATGCTATAGCCATTGCGATAGCCAAGCGTCTGACTGACGTGGTAGTTTACTTTCTGCAACATTTACAACAAACACAACAACTTCCGCTAGTAACAATTAATCAGGGCGGCACCATAAACTGTCTTCATGTTTTTGTTTGGCCCAAACAGTTCCCCAATAATTATTCGGCTGGAAACTACGAATCCGAATATTGGATTCACTTTAGGTCGCGATATGGCGGTGTTCACGCGTTCGGCTATAACTTCGCCGAATGTGAACCGATTTGGATGAAACCGGGAGGGGGCGACTGAAAATAGGGGGACATGAAAATGTGGCACAATCCAAGATGCAGGGATGGAAAGACCATTAGCAGTCATCCAGGAAGAGATGTGTTAAATAGCGTTTTGAAGGTGAGAAATGCTCGAGTCAAAGTTGAGTGGGCGGAAAGAGAAGAAGAACTGAGTGTCATCTGCGTAAAGGTGGTGGTCGAGGGAAAGGACCGTCCCTGAACTGAACCACGTCATTTGAGCCATAAAGCGCGAATATCGGTGGCCCGGTTCGAGCTGGGCGTTAGAAAGAGAAAAAAGGACAGGACAGGAAAAAATCACAAAAGGGTTATATTTTACCTATTTGTGGAGAAGCCCCCACTGAAGCGATGTACATGAGAAATCGTTTAGTAGGTGATGTTTTCGACGTAATCACGTGTGCCAGTTTAAAAATGAAATTTCCAGGGGCTACGATTTTACAGGGGGTCGAATTTTCCATTTTCTTATTAATGTTTGAATGGGCCTTACAACGATAGCGCTACTGCGCTGCCTGTGATAATTAGATTGCCCTTAGTGACTTTAGACTTGAATACGCATAACTAATGAGTAGGCCTACAGCGGGCAGGCGTACGCGAAATTCGCGAATAGCTCTGGTCCTACAGGAAACGTAGTCGAGAGACAGTTCAGGATAGCAGTTTGTGCGATACAGCAGTCTAGGCCTACTCATATCCGCGGTCACTAGAGCGATGTAATCAGTGCAGCTGTCGAACTCGAAGTTATTGATGAGATCAAGCGCCCAACTTCGTTTACAGCACTTAATGGTCACTAATCACTATTGCAGACAGATGATGCCCCTTGGCGTATCCATTTTGCCAAAAGTCACTGTCGTCTTTGACAGTAATAGCAGAAGTAGTAGGTTCTACGCCGCCGTACGATACGTCGAAAAATGTTCAACGCGCGTTAAAACCAGACATGTCTCATACCCAGCTTAATCAGTCACACATACGTTTGTAAGACTCACTGTTCAGCGGGGTATGACTAATAACCGCAACAGACCTTTACGGACCCGTTGCGGTTGTTAGTCATACCGTTGTTCAGCTCCTATAATTTCTATAAGGTCAGTGCTAGTGCCAGATCGCAGATTTGATTATATTTCATTCACCAGATGGCTATACATAACGCAACCAAACTATTACCGCTAACAAGTCAAACTAAACTGACCCTAACCGTAACACTAACGGTGACTAACCCTAACCGACACAGTAACCGTAATATTTTAACGCGCATTTTGTTGACACCCATAAAAAGGTTGTACCGCATTAATAAAAGGAATTTTTCGTCAAGGTGCGTAGCAGGGTTCGTGGATGGGCAATTTTTGCACTACCCAGCTGGCAGCAATTGCACTACTCGTTTGTTGGTATAGCTGTACTCAGTTCAGAAAACACCAGCGACAAGAAGTCGATAGTTCATACTTTATCATTAAAAGAGGGTTTTTGTGTCCCAGTAAATTTGACACCCTTTTATCTAACGTCATAACTTTGTCAAATATAGGCCGATTTTCAATTTTTTTCAGCATTTTAATC
>Ga0209363_1001424_pt1 | contig 11432 bp, 10 predicted proteins | sample WorMetexBAHAMAS3_FD_187385 | JGI IMG/M metagenome (GOLD analysis project Ga0209363, IMG submission 187385) | Marine gutless worms symbiont microbial communities from Max Planck institute for Marine Microbiology, Germany - Inanidrilus exumae... | ecosystem: Host-associated > Annelida > Digestive... | reverse complement strand
GTATGTTATATAACTGCGAAGTGGAAATTCTGTAGGCTAGCAGATACTAAAATTCAACACTTCATGCGCAGTACTTGCCTATCTATTGTCTAATTTGTTAAACGAAGTAGGTTTGTCTCTTTTTCGGTATTTTGAAGTAGGCCTACGTGTGTGCGATATCGTCGTTAAAAAGTTCACGTTCTTGTATGTTGTTGTCTCCACAGAGTGTTAAGTTTTGACATCATAGTTTACTATTGGTCTGTGTCTATCTGTATCTGTTAGCTTGATTGCTGCAATTGTTATTGATTAATTTTCAGTTCACAGTGGTTTTCAAAACAAGTTAGATTTTGTGGGTGATCACCCAAAGTGCCACTTCGACTTTTGCCTCATGATCACAGCTCATCAGACTTGTATTGATACTGTTTTGTAGGGCTGATCAGTTTGTGTCAAAATTTGAAAATTTGATGACCTGCGATGACGTTAAAAGCCGCTGAATGTTTTAAAAATTTAAATTTTGTAAGATATTCGTGTCAATTGTGTTGGCTGAGCAAACTGAGCTGGTTTTTGCAGTGTGAACTGCACTTGGCCAGACTACATTATATTTGTATGTGGTTTCTCTCTCCCTTAAAACAAGGTGTCGCCTTAACAGGACATAACGGTACTGGCCCGTTGTGCAGTGTTACCTGTCGGACTGTCCACGCGTTTGGTCGCTGGTTCGCCGACGGTCCACACGGCCGGCTGGCCCGACCGCCAGCAGCGTTACAGACGACGCCAACCGACGACAGCATGCAAAACAATACTGGCCCATTAGGTGGGCCAGTAATAAGGGAACTTCCTTCTAATTTTAGCTGAAACTCATGACTTTGCTGTTTTCAATTTATCTCCACACATTATAAACAGTGTAACTGTCAAAGTGTGTGTTTGTGTCCGCATAATAACTCCTGAACTAAATGACCTTTGAGATAAATATTTAGCATGCTGGTTCACGGTCAAGGTCAAGGTCAGAGTTTAGCAGAAAAGTGACTTTGAGTGATGCTTTATGGTGCAGAATGTCTTTGTTTTTTGTTGCATAAATCTTCACTGGATAAAATATTGTAACTCTTGATATGTCTGGTTATGAGTTATATGAGCATTTTCTAGTGCCCATTGCAGCAGTGGAAATGTATTGTAATTAGCACATCTGTGTGTGTCTGTCTGTCTGTCCGCGAGATTATCTTCCGAACCACTGTAGTTGGGGTGTTGGATTTAGCCACCCAGCAGTGGCTGTTCTGTTATTTGGTTACTATTATGATGCCTTTAGCTAGGGATAGTGAATTGTGGATTGTTAATAAAACTGTAATATATCGAAATTCAAAAACATCTATTGTGCATCCCTGATTTGGGAACACTGGTCAGATGTGTAAGTAAGTAAGTAAATTATGAGCTGCAAAATAGGATTCATATACTTCACTTCTGCACTGCATTGCTTGTAAATAGTCAGTCATTTATTGTGAATGAATGATGTAAAACCTTGCATTTGTGTGATGTTGATATACTTAGTTATGCCATATTTAACTTATTTGTGTATATTTTGTGGTTGTGGTATGAACGATTACCATTCATTGTGTTAAGTACCAGTTATATCATCAATTTTACCATTCATAGTGTATTGTATTTTGTAGCATTTGGAATGACAGTTCCCTCTAGACCCTTGGGTTGTAGGAGTAGGCCAAATCTGTTTTCATGCCAGACGTTGGGCAAGGCGACCTGGGTTTAGATTTTTTGTGTTATTTCCCCCGCCCCTCCAATAGACAGCATCTGAGCTATGATGATTGTCTGGAGGTAAAACAATCAGAACTGTTTTGTGCTGTATTGTATATGACAGTTATGCAAAGTGATATGCATGTGAACAGTTCTTAAATTTGCGTGTTGGTTTAGGTTCAGATTTTGTTTTCATTTTTTAGATTATGTTTAGCATTTTGTGTTTTTTGTGTGTTAACTTAGATCATTTTGTTCGTATATTGCTTACTTTTATTGTGTTAATTTAGTTCCTTTAGTACCGTGCCAAGAGATTGGCTGGGAAGAACATCCCAGAAATGACCTGTTCTGTGTCGAATGGGACGTTAAACCTTAACTCAAACAATGCATCAATTTGTGCTTATTTTGTGTTGTGATATTTTTAGGTTTATTAGCATGTGTTTGGTATTGTTGTGTTAGGCTGTGTTACTTTAGTACCTCAGGTCATATTTAGGAATGTTCATATTATTTGCATGAACGTGGCCCCACAAATTTAAGGGAATGAAATTCGGAAATGTTTATTCTAAACAGTAAAAGAAAGAGACAGGAAATACAGGCCATGGTTCCAGTCCAATATCATGTCGAATGAACAGCTACAATCACATTTGTTAATCCAGCACTGCATACAGTACTAACGTAACTACGTGGCTGGGAAGAATTTCCCTGAAGTGTCCAATTTTTGTGTTGTGTTAATTAGTACATTAAACCTTACTTCTATCAATTATAATGACTTTGTATGTCACTGAGTGGCTGGTCATGTATTGGCTTGAATTTTATAGAAAGGCTTATCCTTTGAGACCTCTCAGGAGTTGAGAGCTCATCTCCACAAGGACCAGGCTGACGAAATGTTTCTGAAGTTTTATTTGCATGTTGTAAATTTTGAAACTCGTTAGTTTTAGCATTTTGTCACGATGAAAGTGCTGTTAAACACCGGTCATCCAAACTGTAATTTGTTTGTTTTTCTTGCTGTTGTTTGATCATACGACTGTATTGTGAATACAGGTAAATATGTTTGAAACTAAGAGGAACATAATCTATTGAATAGTTTAGCTAAAATGCAGGGAAGTAGGTCGTGACTAAACAAAAGATGTTCACCGGTAATGCCATCCAGGCCAGCTACCTTGCCATGTTTCATATTTCATTTCAGTTCTGCATCGAAAGTAATTAGGCGTGGTAGTATTAGTATGACTTCCATAGCCTGATTTTAAGCATGGTCATCATTATTGTTAGAATAACCGATACCATTGGTGAGGCCGTCTTTCCCCCTCCCCAAATAGAGTCACCGGCCCCCAATAGGTGATAAAATTGAACTTTTGGGGCTGTTAATAAATCCAAAATAAGAGCATAATATGCAACACACTCGTCTAGCAGTTGACTTGGCTCTCTCAGCCATGTCACATAGACATCAGGTCTCTCTATAAAATGTACACTCATGGAAACCTCTTAATCAATTAAGACATTTAGCCCAAGTTGCCTAGACCTGTTTCTAACACCTACAGTATGTTCAAGGTGTTATCACCTTCGATCCTAAAGGTATATATCAATCTGCAACATTAGTTGCTACAACATTATTATACCACTTAAATGTGATTTTTACAGTCACAACCAAACAATTATATTTTCCAGGCCCCATGGGGGCCTGAAGTTTTTGTACCGCTCACAAATGTGCCCCCTCATTAGCATTTTTTGGAATTCTAACACTGGTCATCATCACTATGCAAGAAGACACTCAGGGACGTGTAAATAATAAATTTGAGGAACAGCTTGAATGGTCTTGCTCTTCAAGAAAGACAGGTTGCTAAATAATACACAAAACGGCGACTGCCCTCGAGCAGTGGAAGATGGACTGGATATTAAAAGAAAATTGGTTACAGTAAATGAGTCTGAGTCTGCTTGAAGATTTGCAATGACAGCTCGTCAGCACTCGGCACAGGAGTCCAACTGTTATCGAGGCAAAAGGCATCAACCAACCAACCAATAACCCCAGAGATCTTGTGGTACATTTTCATGGGTGGATTTGGTGATGACTACACGTAAGCTAAAATAAGCTGTGTGCTGGTTTTTAAAGGTGATTCGCAAGGTGGCAGTTGCATAGCCAGTCTGTAGTTGAGTAAGAAATACGCAGTGTGTTTACGGCGTTTACGCATGCCGGACGGACTACGCGTAAGGCTTTGCCCGCTTTGTAGTTTATTTCAGATCCTCTGATCTGATGACATTACTTATTTATTGAACATTTGCTATTTTTAGTATCGAAATTCCAAGATGGTGGATTTGTTGTTGATTGCGAATGGTGATTCGCGTTGATTTTATATCACAGAATTCGTTATAATTGCTCTATATCTAGTTTGGTACATATAAATAGTATTGTTTATTAATTTTACTTGAGCCTCATGGCAGTTTGAATGTCGTTAACGGGTGGTCAACCGATGGCAAATGACACCGATTTGCTGACCTCGGATGACTCTGATGTCTCGACAGTGTGTCGTAAAGGTGAAATTGGCGGACGACAGAATTCGTTAGTCAGTCTCAACATGTCGTCTGAAGGTCAAGACACGGCGACATTGCGATCTACATCCGCCTGTGACGAGAAATTAGACTCGTATAGGGCTAACGGCTGCGTGAAAATGCGCGAGGGAACGTCGGAATGTCCAGGTGTTGTGGAGCCTGTCGTCTGCCGTAACGCGCCGACGACTCGTGACAGTGATGAGGTTTTAAAGTTCACTGAAAATGCTGCTTTTGTTGATAATCAGCATTCTACTGCTAATGGTCTTGTACCATCGCATGCTGTCAAATTGACTGACAGTGCCATTCATTCCCAGCAGTCCAGTGAATTATGTCAGAATTATCCGCCAGCTGCTGTCAGTGAGACATTTTCTGAAGTTTCTCACAAGTTGTTGTCAACCGGAAGTACAGAAAAGCTTGATCTTGACAATGCAGAGAAGCACCCGAATGGCACCGAATTGTCGGACTGTGCATGCAGTTTGCATCCAGCTGCACTCGCTTCTGATCTTTCAAGTCTAAGTATTGCCGATGAAGACCGTGGCAATACCACAGTGCCTTGTGACACTTATGTTGCTACACAGTTGGATAGTAAACTCTCTAAGATCAGGTACATTGTGTATGAATCGGAAAGGCAAATGGAAGCCATCATGCAACTCATTACGAGAGATTTATCTGAGCCATACTCGATATACACATATCGGTATTTCATTCACAACTGGCCAAAGTTGTGTTTTCTGGTATGCATTTGTGAAGTTGTGTGCTTTTGTGTAACTTTTGTGCATTTTGTTTAGTTTTTCAGTAATTAATAGTGCATTAATAATGTTCCCTTAATACTTTTACCTAGTAGATTTAAAGACTGGATGGGCATCCGGCAAACAAAGCTGCTCAAATTATCCCGGAAGTTTCTGTGTTGGGAGAACCAGACAAACATGGAAAACAGATGGCCAGTCAAAGAGTCTATGGATTGGTACCGGTAATGCATTCATTGTCATAATTTAAAAGGCACAATGTTTGTGGGTACTGTTTAAGCAAAAAAACCTATATAAGTGATATTTTAGAAAATTCAATTGCAGGTTATCTGGATGTACAATTGTCACGCAATTTGCTTGTGTGTATGTTGGCAGTGGACTGCGGTCAGAAAAATACTTGTGTATGTTTACTTTTAGATTTATCTAAATTTTTGCAATAATTACCTTTACTAGAATAGAAGAGTAAATTACTGTAATAAAAGATCATTGGTTATTACAGCACAAAGAAACCAAGTACACACAAAAATTTAAAATGGCTAATAGTTTTTAAAACAGTGGTAGGAGGTGCGTGTTTTTAAGTATTAAGATGATATATTGAATGACTAAATTGACCATGATAATGTTTTATCTTATGCTATAGGTTGTGTGTGTCTGTAATGTTGTACTGTGAACACCTAAACAAACCAAGCTGGTGTTTGCATTGAGGATTACCACAGAGGATAGCCACTTTGTATCAGACAGTGTCTGGATCCACCCGTTGACAGTAGTCTCATGTAATTGATATTCTGTGTCCATAGATAACTTATGGCTTTTGCTATGCCGTGGTTGGTCATCTCATCAATTGCTAAGCTCTTCATAACAGTGCTAAGTTGCTAAACTAAATTGGTGATAACGAAAAAAGAGAAAGGAAAAAGTGCTGCTGCTGTTTCTGATGACGAGTGTCTTGCAGGCGGTAGATGGAGAGAAATGTGTTGGTGCTATTGTTTGCAAACTTGACCGGCACAAAGGCTGCACAAGGCGTGGTTACATCGCTATGTTGGCTGTTGATCATGACTACCGCAAGCTAGGAATTGGTTGGTTGTCATTTTGTCACACATTAGAAGTGATTGCATGGATGGTCTCCTCTCCAAAATCTATTGTCCATCAAATGGGACATGAAACTACTTCCTCACAGAGTCTCAAATGTTGTCTTTTGCACAATGGCACTGATTTGATGAGTTGTGTTTGTGATGCTTAGTGATCTTGATTAAAAATGTTGAAAGAACGAGATCATGGCGCATTTCTTTGTTGTCTGTTAATCATTGATTTTCACTTCTTAACAGGTGCCTGAATGATCACTGTCCAGTTTGCTAGTATTCTGAAATTTCTCAGTAAGATTTTTAGGCTCCATTGGTCTGTCTTTGCTCTTCAGTCTATTTATCACATGTTAGCAAAGCAAAGCTGTGCTGAGCACAATGCTATCACCTTTTTGTGTATCCGTTTGTCCACCACATTCATGGTGTTATTTCAGAATGACCGAACTTGTTGTCAAGCAATCAATGCTGCGGTAGTGTAGTAATGGATGTTCTCAAACCTTATATTTCAGTGACATTCCAGTGGATTGCAGTCATCAAAGGCATAAAATATACAAGGGAGAGGATATTTGTAAATTGCATCCAATATCTCACTGTGTCTAGGAAATGATAGAAGATAAGGGACATTCTGAGTATGGAATGCCAAGGAGGTCATATGCTATACATGAAAGAATGCCGTTGCGCATGTCCTTGAGCGACCTTGAAGCTCATTTCAAAATGCTGCATATATCACTTATGAAGTCAGTCACAATTGTTAAAATTGTATGCAATAAAATAATGTATTACAGACCTGAAGGCTGCTGATGGTCATTCATAATCCCTTGCATCTTTATGTGCAAGTGGTTATATCTCTACATGCTACAAGATAGAGACAGTTACAATGGAAGACTAATAAGAAATCATATGCCAGATATCATCATTACCAATAAATGATTTAGCTATTTGAAACTTTTTAAAATGCAATACAACAACAGTCACCATTTTGCGATCGTTTGGCATGCCAGCCCTTGTTAGCCAGCATCCACAGTTAAGAAACGGAGGATTTTGTTTGAGCAAAGTTTTACTGCTTGCATGCCATTGAAAAATATGTCACAGCTGTGATTTGCTCGCAGATAAATAGGAAATTCTGTGGATTATGATTTAACTGTCATAATCCACTTGAAGAACTGCATTATGCTTTTGTGCTGACTGCCCCGTACGGACTCCGATGCAGCAGTGCACCGTGAGTTGTGTTGATTTTGTGCTATATAAATTGTTTGTTTGTGTGTTTACTTAACTTCCTTCCTCCCTTTCTTCTTTCTTTACTTCTTTCCTTATGCTTTCTTTTTCACTTATTTACCTGTTTACTTCCTGACTAATCTATCTACTTTTTCCATAATAGACCCGTTCCATTTCCAGGCTGGAGGTCGTAGGAGGCGACCAAACCTGGCTTTAGTTTTTTGGGTTCATTATATGTTGTAGTATATTTTGTTATGGATGCATGTTTCCTTCTGTTGTGTTTGTTTTAGTTTTTCAGTACTAAGCCAAGAGATTGGCTGAGAAAAACATCTCCAACATGACGTGTTTTGTGTCGGCTGGGACTTAAAACCTCAACTCAGTCAATCAATTTTGTGGTGACCAGTGACTGATGTACACGTCTATATTTACAAGATTGTAGTGACCACGACTGGGCAGTTTTTGTGACTCATGTCCTTGACCTTCTACCTTTTCACCCCATAATAAATGTTTGTCCTCCGTCTGATCGCTGTCACTGATTTGCGATTAGTTTGTGATAGCCAGGTTTGTTGGTTGTAACTCATGCGGTGATTGTGATGAATGTTGTTCTCTGTGCAGGTTCCAGCTTAGTAGTGAAAGCAATCCGCAGCATGATGGACCCAGTCAACGGAGGCTGTGATGAGGTAAATGAGTCAGTCACGGGCCGTTGTTTGTAGTCCCGTTATTGACGATGATGAGCCGACGTAAAGTCCGTCCCTCAGGAGTTCAGTGAAAGATGACAGGATAAGGCCAGGCTTTACTAGTTGGCGTCACTGCTTTGACATTGTTAATTGGGTGACAGGAGAGCATCAAGTGTATAAAATATCCATACCACTTATCCTCAAACATTCTCTTGCAGAAGAAGCAGAAGGAAGAAAACTGAGGAGGAACTGGCTAACCGAGTTTGTATGGTTAGCATCAGTTAAAACAGGTGGATATTTTGTTTGTAGTGGCTTTACACTGATTGCGTGGCAACCGGTTGTAAAAAAGTTCCAGTCCAGAAATTTCTTTGAAACAGCTGTCCTAAACTGGAGTAATTCCAAAAGACTGGGCTCTGAGAGTATACATCGTTTATTGCACAGATATGAACAGCGCTCACAGTGTATGCTGAATGACATAATCAATTACCTCTGCCAATGTCGGCAGCATACTGTTAGAGCCATTTTTATCTGTTTTTTGGCATGCTACCTCAAAAATTGTGGGTGGTTTTCATGACATTTGCAGACCGGTAGATTGTTGGCCAGAGAAGAGTTAACTAAATTTCGGAAGTGATCCAAAACATATTGTGGATATTTTGTCATATTTAAAATGATTGTTAAACAGAAGTCACAGTAGTAGTAGTAGTAGTCATAGTCGTAGCCTCTGAAGTTACGACTTTATGGTGATGTAGAAATTTGTGTATTATTATTATTATTATTATTTGTAGTAGTAGTATTCAGTTGATGTGAAAATGAAAGTGAAGTTGGGAAAACCAGTTATAGTGCATTGCTACGTAGCAGATTGCCTTTCACTCATCGGTAATGACACTGTGCTGATTTCAATGTATTGTTTAGGTCCTGTACTAAGTGTCATCTAGTCGTGGGGTTAGGATTTTGAACGTTGTTTTTATTTATTTTTGCACAATATCTCAAATACTGATGCAACTAGAATCACCAAACTTGAGATACAAATGTTCCATGATGAGTCCTAGAAACTCATTCATTTTGTGGTTTGAAGGTCGAAGGTCAAGGACACGAGTCACAAAAACATTGCCAGTGTAGTCATTGCATGCTTGTGATTGCTCGGTACTTTTAGTTAGATTACTGAGTTGTTATTACACCTGTTCTTATGATGTACCTTTGCAGGTGGTACTGGAGACCGAGATCACTAACAGTCCAGCTCTTCACCTGTACGAGAAACTTGGCTTCGTGCGTGACAAACGGCTTTTTAGATATTACCTGAACGGCGTCGATGCCCTGAGGTTGAAACTGTGGCTGAAATAGGATCCTGTACCACACGGCGCAATATTTGCTGGACACAGTTTCTTGCGTTGTTGAGAAATTAATATGCATCGTTTGTTGTATGTGTATAGGGGTGTTCTTCAAGGCCTACCAGAACCTAACAGGGCGTGGCTGTTGGGTAACCGCAGTCTGACTCCGGTAGCTTCTGGTAGGCCGCTGGTATACCAGGTCACATAAATTATTCCATATAAGGAAAGTAGGGGGTGTGGCGCGGTAGGTCTGGTAGGTTCTGGTAGGTCTTTGAAATACACCCCTTATGTTTTGTTGTTATGCGCTGATAGCATGTGGTGTTTGTTTGTCCATCTGTCTGTCACAGTGGTGTGTTGTGTTGAGAAGATAGTCATGTCTTCAAGCATGGCGGTTTAGTTTAGTTGTTATGGCATTGGTCACAGCAACAGAGTTACCGTATGTTGGTCTGCGAAGCTAGCTATTGGTCTGACGTCATTTTTGCTACCTAAAACCTGTCTAACACCCACACTACTGGTAATACAGCATGTGTTAACTACAGTATGTTTAAACGTGAGTTGGAAAGCGCACGTGGCTTGTAATTTCAGCTGTCTTATCGAAACTGAAGGATTTCTGAAGTAACATGCAGTCACCTACACTGTAAACGTGGTAATATCTTTGAAACAGTATAAGATTGAAATAGTGTTTTTACAGACTACTAGTAGGAAGTGGTATATGTGGTCTATCACATGGTGGCAATTCTGATGATGTTGTGTATTGCAAGCCTGTTCAAATAGGATTTTTTCATACGACTGTGCAGCAGTTGAAAAGATTTCAACTGACATGGCATGTTGTGTGGTCCCTCGGCGATATCTGAGCTTCTGATTAAATATTGCTCTCTCTCTCTCTCTCTCTGTCTGAAGCTATGTGTCTCAGACTTGGTATGTAGGGTGACTGTCGCAACATTGACAAAGAAACAATATTCTTCAGAGGATAAAGTAAAATATACGTTGATTTGTATAGCTCATCGTCGTAACTACCTCTAATGCGCTCAGACATGGATCACACAGTTTTACCAGCAAATTACACCATGCCTCCTGCCTTTGCTCCCCAGCCGCTGAGCATCACCACCCTTTGGCTGGTACTCATTTTACTGTCCCACGGAGGGTAGAAGGCTGAGTCGACCTGGGTGGTTGGTTACATACTGATATAAAGTGCCGCCTCCAGGAGTCAAACCCGGACACAGTCACCCATCCCAGTACTAACCGGGCTCAGCGTAGGTTAACCTCATTGATCTAGACCAACGATGCTACCACTACGCCACGCCGCCACTTGAGGGGACTTGATCTGGATTAGAACCTCGTCATAAACTGGCTCAGAATCAACAAAATTTAAAAGCAACACGGGGCATTTGAGTGGTTTGTCTGTGACAACTACATCTCTCGTTTACCATAATTGTAATGTCTGCCGTTGCGAAAGTTATGTAGCAAAATTTTGCTTTTTGTGGCATAGCGAATTTTGTCAGATTTGATTTTACTTATGCTCTCATTTACATATTTCTGCATATGGTTTTATTTTGTGCTGTGAATTACATCGAGAACATCAGAAGTTTATTGGCAGAAGCTGAGAAAATGATAAATTTCTGTCCAGCTTGGGTTGAAGTGTTTGTTACTTTATGCTGTCCATGTGATTGTTGATCATCTTTTTTGTATGTGAATAGTTTCTGCAGTAGGCTTATTGTAGCTGAATTGAGAAAGTCCGCTGCCTTATCTGTAAAGCAGGTAGTGACTCCTAAGGCTGAACTCTTCCTATTAACTTTCATTACTTTAATTTAATACTATCCATTATGATTATCCTTCACAATCACTTCTCCCATACACGCCCTGGAGCTGTAATGTGTCCTGATTTATTTGTTGATTTCGGCGCTATATAAATGGTTTGTTTGCTTACTTAGCTGCTTACTTTTTTTACCTGGCTTATTTAGTTTCTACTTATTTACTTCTTTAGCTATCTACTTCTTTCTGAAGGTCCGGCATGCCATCCAAGTCGTCACCGCTCGACGTGCTGCCGTGCTCGCTGCTCAAGTCATGTGTGCACGTCTTCGCACCAGCCATCGCCAGGCTCGCCAACCTGTCACTGCAGTCTGGAAAGTT
>Ga0209363_1001423_pt1 | contig 11432 bp, 12 predicted proteins | sample WorMetexBAHAMAS3_FD_187385 | JGI IMG/M metagenome (GOLD analysis project Ga0209363, IMG submission 187385) | Marine gutless worms symbiont microbial communities from Max Planck institute for Marine Microbiology, Germany - Inanidrilus exumae... | ecosystem: Host-associated > Annelida > Digestive... | reverse complement strand
GCAGAGTCATCCGTAAATTTTTAATATTGATTATGCAGCGATTATGATGCAACTTCTTATATTCAATCCCCCATTTTCCATTCTGATGCCGCTGCATCCGATGCGGTGTTTCGTTGTTTGAAGACACTTTTGTCTAGGGCTGCGGCGCATAGTGACTGTTGCTTTTTTGCGCAGTGTATAAATATTCTTACTTACTTACTTATTATTTTACTGACATGAGTAGGCCGTATGAGAGACATTACAGAAAGCATATTGGCGCAAACACGCTGTAAATACAAAAATCGTGCAAAAATTAAGAGTTTGTTGTCAACGATGCACATGACGTTTACATCACTACAGCGCTTTCTGAGACGCTTCTAAAGTATTCTTAGGCTTCAGCTTAAAAGCCCCCCAGACTCCCCAGTGGGGGCTCTGCCCCCTGCACCCAGACCCCCTATGCGGGGGAGGGCCCACACCTCCAGTGGCGCCCCCCTTCCATCAATTCCTAGATCCGCCACTGCTACATACAATCGAATCTGTGTCCGTCTGTCTGTTCTTTGTTCCTTATTATGCACGGCCACAGTTCTGAGCGGATCTGCGCGAAATTTGGCACGTGGCATTTTTATACCCTGCAGATGGTCACGAGGGTTAGCGAGCGCTGCTCTAGCCCGTGGGTTCGCGCTCAGCACGCCCGAATTGGCAGGCGCAACGGATCGAGCGCCGTAGGCGCCTTAGCTCCGTCAGGAAATTCGGAACTAGCGGCCAGCAACTGTAATGGATCGAGCCCCGTAGGTACCATGGTGGAGCAGCGAACGCTAGTACACACTCTAGCTAGACACGACTTGAGGCACGACGGACAGTTGGACTGAGTGTCGCCTTCTGACCATTTCTTACCATTACTTAATACAGTAGCTAGTAGCTACAGTTGACAGCACGACATTCTTGATCTTCATGGCTGTGAATTATTTGCGTCGCTGTGTCACAAAGAATTATCGCCTCCAAAATTTATGAACCATTACAAGCTCAACGTATAACGTCTGCTCTTCATCACGAAAAAAATCAACAATACTATAAATATATGCCACAGTGATGATTTACTTAATTTATGTGCAATAGGCCTATATGAAGCACTGAATGCAGATAACGCAAGAACGTTTGGCACATGATTTGATGATAATGTTCATGAAGTTTATGCAACAAACGACTTCAACATTGTCAGTAAATGACAGTGTTTGTAACAAATACCAACTGCAGTCCAAGTTAAAGCAAGTGCTTATAGCGGCCGTCTCTGGTACAAACGCAAGCTCGCAGACGTTTACGTCATTCACTGATTGCAGCTTCATCAATGCCTGTCTGCTGCAGCCCATGTTACACGTCAGCTATCCACGGCTTCAGTTCTTTGGTATCACGGATCTTCTTCTGGGCACAGCTGCATTGTTTTCCAGATTGTGTTGTCATAGGATTCAGACCTGAGCTATTAAGGCGGCCTCATATACTGCTAGATGAATTCTAAGGTCTCACATGCAATATGTCATTTAAATCAGCATCGACTGCAATTTTCAACTTTCACAAGGTAGTGTAGAAACATACTTAAAGTGAGATAAAAAATCTTGATAATATGTGTGTCTAGAATTTACTCAGGAATCTAACAGTGAAAGACCTGGAAATCGGTCTACATTTGCCAAAGCTATGATCGAAAGTCAAGTGTATTGTTTTTTTTTCGCGACACAGTGTACACAGGTTGAATTATTCACATTTAAAAAAATGACTGCTATTTGTATAATTGTATAAACTGTAATTATAGTTGAGGCAGGCCTATTCAGTGCCAATGGATGCGTTGAAATTAATACAGCAGACATTAAATTGTACTCTTAAAGTAAGAGAAAATTCAATAAACATCAATTCAAATAAAGATTATGAACTCTGAGCATGACAGCGCATAATAAATTACCATTTGGCATTTGTGCTTCGTATATGCAACCTCTGTATACTGACACAAACGTCTGTTCCTTACCTCCATTGCGGGTTTCTTGTAAGGGGAGTAGCTGTGACCAGCACCACGTGACACCAGAGTACCGCCCACAACACTGCGGCTCTTCATTGACTGGTTGTTAGCAACTCTACCAGCCTCTCTGTGCATGATGTAACACAATCCACCATCATACAAATTATAATAGGGACTACAAGCGTATGTATTAATTATAGTAGTCAACTACGGTAGTTTAACTATTTTTAGTAGTTACAAGTAGGCCTAGTTATTAATTTGGTTAATATAGTTAAACCTCTTTCCAATCCATACAAAAATTAATCTCAAAGCATGGCATTAACTCACTCTTATGTAAATTATCAACCACATTTTATCACTATAACTACTCTACCCCCACACCTAGTAGGTTCAAAGTATTGCGACTAGCGTGTCTGTTTGCTCGCATATCTCAAAAACCACGCGTCTAAATTTCATTAAATTTTCCACTGACGTTACCTGTGATCGTGGGTGAGTCCTCCTCCGACGACATTGTAACAAGTCACGTATTTCCGGTTTTGCGTAATGGAGCCAGTGGGCCGCAGTCAAAGACGACGTTATGTTTTGTCCGGTTTGCCAGGTGGCGGCACCGAGGGGGCGAAGTTACTATCTACGACTGCAGGCTCGTTTTGGGATTTTACAGCGTTTTGTGTACCTGCGTTTGTATATCGGTGTCCCTGTTTTTCTTTTCATTTCAATGGAGTTAGTATACGGATCCATGTAGTTTGAGCCAAATAAATCAATGAAAAAATGAATGAATGAATGAATAGGAGACCGTGGTTGTCATCAGCTGCCAAAACCAACAACAATACTTTTCCGCAATATTTCTATTTAGTATTTGTTGTCGTCGTGTTGTTCACATTACTGGCATGCTATTCTTGGTTGGACTACACCCAGCCCTTGCCCTTAACATGCACAGCGCATACCATGTTTGTTTTACTACTGACACAGAGATATAACAGAAAACATGAATATGAAATACACGTAAATTAGACAATAAAACAGATATAAAATTGTCAATCTGAAGCTTCTGGCGTTGGAGCCATTTCAAGCAAAAACGTCGCAACATGTCCCACGATTGCTGACACCGCCACTGTTTATATCATTCCGCGTGCACAGTGTGGTTATAACACAAGGGATACGTAGATGTTCTCAATTCTGATGAAATATGAACGGAATAACGCTGCTACCGAAACCGTCTGCACACAGTCAAAGATGGCTGTGTCAAATGACCTCAGACAACCCCTTCCGAAACCACAGTTGGTTGCGTTGCACAGCGGTAGATAGAACGCTGGTCTTTGACAGGCGAACTTTCGCTGTCCCACTCTCGACCTGCAGCCGACGGGTGACCACTTATGTGGGTAAACCATCCGCTATAGGTCAGCCAACTAGTCCACCTCAGCCTTTCATCCTTCCGAGGTCGATAAATTGAGTAGTAAGCTATATCGGATGTGTGCTGCCTCGTTCGGGTGGTGCCATCTGGTGAATGCTACGGAGTAAAGTCAGGATGGTCGTGTGGATGGCAGGTAAAAACTGCATGTGTGATCCCGTTAACACGTGCCATTCAGTAGCGCTTCGTGGCTGTCTAGGCCGTAAGAACGCGCTATATAAGTACCTCATACTTTACTTTACTTTACACAGTAGTCTCAAACGTGCGCACGGCATCAGTCAGAAGCTCAGAGAGACGAAATCACTACTACGGTGCTACCTGGACATCAAGACAAGGTTGGGCGGCGAAGGTAACGCCGCAATTTGTCCACTTGGGATCACTGCTGTTCCCACACTGGCGACGACCGGCAACGCGCGCACCTGCACATCAACAGCCAGAAATCGACCACCACCTTCTAAAGAAATGTTGCGACGCAAAATCAACGTTTTAACGCATAAACAGATGTGGGGTCACTTCAGTTTCAAACTTTCCACAGACAAAAGAAAAACGAAAAAAAGCCAGTTCTCACTGGAGTGCAAATACCCACACCGGCAATGTTTTTGGGACTCGTGACTTTGACGTTTAACCTATTGATCCAAAAATAAACAGGTTTCAAGGAATCGTCGTGGAACATTTCGGTGTCAAGTTCGATGATCCTAGCTGCATCGGTTTTTGAGATACCATGTGAAAAATTAGCCCCATGCGGGACTGACGGTCGACTCTTACTTACTGCCAACTTCAAAGTCACGTGACACAAAAACTCGGAAAAAAATCAAAAATCAGGTTCCGATAAGCTTTAGGTATTGTGCCCTAATTTAAGAATCAGTGGTCTTTTGCCAGCCCCCGTTCCAAATGGGGGAAGAAATAGCCTTTGAAAATGGTCGAATTTCCGACTTTCAAGAGCTCGTGACCTTGGCCTTGACCTTGGATCGGGTCATAATGCATACCGTCATGCATCACTCATCGACGTCTACCTACATACCAAATTTCATTGAAATCGAAGAAACTTTTTGTGGACGGCTACTTACTGCCAACTTCAAAGTCACGGGATACTCACTAAAACTAGGACAAAAATCAAAAATCCGGCCCTGATAAGCTTTAGGTATTGTGCATTAATTTAAGAATCCGTGGTCATTTGCCAGCCCCCATTGTAAATGGGGGAGATAGCCTTTGAAAATGGTCGAATTTCCGACTTTCAAGGGTTCGTGACCTTGACATTGACCTTGGATCAGGTCATACTGCATACCGTCATGCATCAATTGTGAAATCGATCAGCGAAGGTACGAGCAGAAGTACATATACGGTGATATACACGTACTCATGCTTGTAACTTTGCTGATCGATTTCACAATTACCTTTTTATGAGTCTGAGCAGTAAACGAGCCATAAATACATCATCCATATACGGTGGCACCCGTCTTGACTCAAAGTGGCCAATATCCCAGTTTTTTTCTGCGTCACCATGTAGGCTGCCGCCACATTGGGAACGATCAACAAGTGAACTCACTGCAGTCTTGGCTGAAGTGTCGGTGTTACAGGCGCGCGTGTATCTTGGTCGAACTTTGTCTGGTGGCTTGGCCAGCACCACCTCAATTCGAGCTCCGTCTAACGTGGTCCCTGAACACGTGCAATTATCAGCAAAGTAAAGTAAAGTAAAGTAAAGTAAACGCCGACTCATACAGCACATCGTCGTGAACTACCTCTCAGGAATGGCACGTGTTAGAGGCATCACACAGTTTTACCTGCCACCCACACGTTTATCCACGAATGGAATGAACCATCCTGCCTTTTCTCCATAAGCATTCACCAGACGGCGCCACCCGAGCGAGGTAGCACACATCCGACTACAGCTTGCTACTCATTTATCGACCTCGAAAGGATGAAAGGCAGAGTTGGCCTAGTTGGCTGACCTTGTAGCGGACGGTTTACCCACATAAGTGGTCACCCATCAGCTGCAGGTCGAGCGTAAGACAGAAAAAGTTCTCGGGTCACAGACCGACGTTCTACCACTGTGCAACGCAACCAACCGAATTAAACCACCAAATTTTTAATGTTTGTGAATTTCAACGTTCATCGGCTAGTTTCTGAAAACTTACTGAAAAAATGCAACGGTGCACAATTAGCAAAATAATGAAAATAACACTAGAAAACTGTCCTCGATCAAGGATCGAAGTCAGACCGATCGCGTTACCACATTACCACGTCGTCTGACCTTGACCAGTGACCTTAACTTTCAGTCCCATGCGAGCTACGGTCATGAGCCACACATACAAAAAAACTCAAGTTCAGTCGGTTCAAAAGACTGACACAAAGAGTGGACACAAACGGACGGACAGACGGACGCTACAGATTGCTTTACCTTCCCGGCTAACGCCGTCGGCAAAAATTCAACATCTCAGCTTTACTTGGCGATTTTTAGCTGTCACATTACACTAAATTACCAGGATAGAAATAAACTGAAAGTCTGCTTCACAAAATGTAACATATATAAAAATATATATAAACATATAAAAACATCAGCTTTTTTATTCTTCTTCGTAAGCCTAATTCTGGAATGTTGGTGCAAGATCGATCAACGTGACTCGTAAATTTTGAATACTCAACAGAGGAGTATTCATTCCTGCTTCCGTTGGTACAAGAAGTATAAAATCCACCAACAAACACTGAAATCTACATATATGCCCCTAATAATCGGATTGTGAATCTGCAGCCACGGGCGTGGCTTACATGGACGGACCGACAGGCGGGTACAAGCAATTCCGCCGCAGAGCGGCGTGACGGCTTGTTATTAATTATAGTCCAAAATAGTAGCACGCTATTTTATGGCTCAAGGCATAGATGATTTAGATACGTTAACCAAGCAGGTTATTGTGTTTCGCATCAGTTTTTTGTCTCTTATAAAATTTTCACGAAATTTCTGAAAAATGTCGGGTCTCAGGCCGCGGACAAATGGACGAATGGATTCGCCACTGCGAGGGGTGACAAGATGGCGACGTGGCCTCTTGCCATATTACATGTGCCTACTTTAGACACGTTATTACTGCAGCAAGGCAATCATCACTTAGACGAATGTTTCCTTCTGACGTAGTTGGGTTTGTTAAATACGGAAATGCACAACTCTTCGTGGCAGGCATTTACCTCCGCAACGATAACGTGTCAAAATTGACGAATGGATCCTAAACGCAATGAACGCGACGTTAGCAGACCGTTGAGTCGTTCCATTGCGGTCAACGCGAGCTCGCGGTTGCTGAAGTGAACGAAGGCGTAGTCACGTATCTTCTTGACGCGTTCGACAACGGCTCCATCTATCGACGTCTTGTCCGCGACGACGTCCGTGAAGAGACGTTCCAGCGAGTCCTCGGTCGTCGTCAACATCAGGTTGCGCACGTAGAGAATCTTCACCTGGACAGTCCACCAATCAGCGCCGACGATCACATCGCTCATGCGCACTGCATCTGAGAAGTCTTTTTACATAATCACAGCTAATGACGATCTTTATTACTGGCCCGCCTGCACATAGTGTGGTGGGGGGGGGCAAACTAGTACCGGTCGCTGGTGTCTTTCGTCGGCGTCTGTCGGGGTCTGTAACACTCCACGGCGGGCCCACAGGCGGCTTCACGCGCGCAAGCCAGGCGATGACGTCATGCGGCCTCCAGTCTAATTATAGCTCCACGGCTGCACGGCGGGCCAGTACGGTTACCAGTATGGTTACGTCTCGTTAGGGCGACACCTTTTTTGTCAATGACTGCTTGAGAACGAAAAAGTAGAGAATAAGTGACTACATCTCAACTGACAAAACTGTACACCTAGAATAAAAACTCTACACCTAGAATGGCCTGATTCGAGGTCGCAAAAACCATTTGGCAACATTTCAGCTGACCGAAAAATTACACAGCATTTGTTACTTATTTACAGTTTTAAATTCACGTCTGCTTTTCTATGCTATTTGTCGTCGACTCTGTCTAAGCCATCAGTTGATTAGCACTTTATCTCCTCCTGTGACGGTAAACCTTGGCCTATGACGCTGATCATCTTCCAGCTTCACCTACACAGTGTCAAGGTGAACCATTATGTCAAATATATCGGTACTGGTCACAGGTCATTGAGTTGAGAAGCAACTGTCACAAAACACAGACACATACACATGAACAACTGCTCTATCTGGATCACTGAAGTGGTTTACAGTAACAGACTCTTTCATCAAGTTATTTAGATGACTAATAGATGGGGGTCAGATCCCCCATAAGAAGGGGGAATTACTGGGGGTCGTCCGGCCCATTGTAAAGCATTGGGAAATTCAGTGCTGGGCAATTTATGCATCAAAGAAATCAAAATCAGCGACAGCGAGACTGCGGGCGGCCGGCTGCAATGCTCCAAACTGGTCTGTGTCTCATTACATTGTTCCCCGTAAAAATCCGCCCCTGCGATGCGGCCTCTTGTCAGAATACTTTGGCCACTTGTTACTATAATCACGTTGCTTCATGTATAGAATCCAGCTTCTATGTACGGTACTAATGACGTCGACGATAGGCTCAATACATTTTAGACCACATCGTATGCACGCAATGTATAGAGATGCGGCCATTTGCTACAGATGCGGCACTTCTGAGCGGGCAGCCCACTGTAACGTACAGCTGACAGCTGTATCTACGCGCACGGCGAATGTGCCTGCCCGATGCACGCGGGGAACGAATCCATTCGCCGCCAAGAGGGGTGACAAAACGACGATGCATGCGGCCTCCTGCAAAAATACTTTGGACACTTGTTAATGTTTAATTAGTCGTTAATTATCAAATGATTAATCGTTAAAGAAATCCTTAATCGTTAACACTTTTAACAGCCCTAATAATTTGCATTTGTATGCACGAATTTAACTTTACGCCTTAGGCCTAGTGATATTTGCGTTTGCCACGTATCAGTTTCTCAATTTCAGACGAAGGTACAAGAAGTTTAGATAGATAACACTTATCAGAAATGTCCCGTCTTTCTCAGCTAAGTAGGCCCTAAACAAAGCCTTCGATCACACACATTCATTAAACGCTATAGATACATTCACATTCACAAAATGATAGCTTTGAGTCAACAAAAGCATCTAACAATTTCGCGCATTCCAACCGCTCAAACTGTCGACTTTTATCACGACTCCCAATCAAAAAGCGTCCGACTGCGAAAAAAGATATCGTTAATATCGCGTATCGTTGCAAGTTATTCAATGCGGTCGATGCAGGAATGCACACAGAACGATATTTCCGCACGCGCCACCGAAAATACATTTATGGTATTAGGTCTATAATAATTTAGACCAGACCCGGCTACCGGTGGGGTCTGCATATCGCTGGTGCGTTTTCCGAACGCGATTAATCAAGCTAAAAAAACGTTCAGTGGCGCAACGGTATGCGACAGCACGCAACGACTCGTGACATTCGCAATTCAACTCAGCTGTCGCCGACCGCTACCGTCGAAATTATGCAGTCTGTGGCTAACAGGCACCTGCCGAGTCAAAGTTCACCGACGCGTCTCCTAGCAACGGTAACAACATCTAATGAACAGTACAAAGCGGGGACACAGCGGCGACAGCCAGTCAGAGTTGACGCCGAATGTTCGGGTCATAAAGTGTCGCCATATACTGTACGTTGCCGATGATAAAGCGTGTAAAGTAAAGTAAAGTAAACATAGCGCATCGTCGTAAAACCACCTCTAATGCGATCAGGAATGGCACGTGTTAGAGGGATCACACGGTTTTTACCTGGCACCCACACGTTTATCCACGAATGGAATTAACCATCCTGCATTTACCCGGTAAACGTTCACGAGATGGCGCCACCCGAGCCAGGTAGCGCACATCCGATTACAACTCACTACTTATTCTTCGACATGGAAAGGATGAAAGGCTGGCTGAATAGGCCTAGTTGGCTGACCTTGCAGCGGATGGTTTACTCACATAAGTGGTCACCCATCAGCCGCAGGTCGAGTGTATAGGACACGGAAAGTTCGCCGGTCACAGACCGACGTCCTACCACTGTGCAGTGCGACGATCTTAGCTGTACACCAGCTTGCATGATCCGACAGTGATAAAATATCAACGAAGCATTAACACTTACCTATTCGCAACTGTGCCCAGAGAGTCTAATGGTTGGGGCGTTGCGTTCACGACTCCCGACCGATCCGCTTTCGGGTAGCAACGTTGGCAACTTACCTCACACACGTGCCTCTGTCACCAACAAGCCTAAACTGGTACCGGTCAAAAGGCAGGGAAAGTTATCCTGGGAAGATAACCGGCATAGCACTGTGGTACAAAGAGTTTGTATGCACTGCCCATTCTGAATAATATATAGAAAAAAATAAACGCGACTTTATGAAATTTTTAGCGTTTGTGCCACGTTTCATGTTCGATTAACGATTAAAATTTGGGGTCAGAGGTTCAGCAGTTATGGGATTTTACCTATGGGATGCGTTTCCCCCAAATTTCAGTGCCCCCTGGCGGCGAAACAATACGATAGATAGGAAGACGTTTTGAAGGTGCAAAAATGGTACAGACCTCCTCTATCACCATGCTGAATTTGGTGGGACTGGAACTTCGCGCGCCGTCGGGGGAGGAAAAAGTTGGATGCTTTTTCACCGGCAAAAATGAGCGCAGCGCATACGCCGGTATATCGGTTACTCAAGTGAAGATTTTTTGGTTTTTCGCTTCGCTAAGGCGATACGTTGCACCGATTGCGTCGACATTTGGCGTACTCCTTGCTAAATTTGTGCAGAAATGGATATATGAATTTTTTTATGTCGACTGTCCGCTATCTTGGATTTGTTTTACGGCTGCTTTGGACCACCCGCGAAATTTTGTCGGAATTGGAACTGAAGATGCGTTTTTCATGTTATGCGAGTTTGGCTTGAAAATGCCTATTCAAGCCCCTTCTGGGGCTTTTGGGGATAAAAAATGAGGGTCAACTAAAACTTCTTGCAGTTGTATCCCTCTAGGAATGCAATTGGCTGGGACTGACGACCTACAAATCAAAAAGTGTGTGAAAGTCAGTTTTGCGCTTTGGTCTCGGGAGTTTAGCAAAAATTGCGGTCAATAAAGGAAAACTAAAAACTAAAAAAACTATAAAGCGTAGCCATTTATTTTGGCCCATTCGCTCCATTGTGTGAAAACATGACGTCATCCACAAAACCGGAAGTAAATAACGTTATTGCACTGCCGATGAGGACCGAGCTATGCCACGGGTAACACTTGCAGAAATTTTCGGTGAAATTCGGTTGTGTGGTTTCAGAGATATGCAAGTGGACGGACAGACAGACATACAGAGAAGCTGATCGCAACAATGTGTGTTTCTGGGCACTTTATCTCCAATCACTCTTCACCGCAGAGTCAAGTCAAGTCAGTATAGCATGCAAAGCAACCAGATGTGGGATGAGCAATGGCGTTCTCACACGTACCCTGCTCATGACATCGTCGTCCGGTTCGGGTTCCGGTTCCGCCCAGTCGATGGCTAGCGGCAGGCCCCAGAGCTGGATGCCGGCGGCGATGAGTCGGCGACGGGCCATGGCGGCGTCGCGATGGCTGTCGAACTCGACGAACGCGAAGCCGCGGTTGCGCGACTTGTCGCGGACGTCCGGGTAGAGGATGACGTCGCGCACGCCGTCGACGAGTCGGCGCATCTCGGCGAGCACCTCGTCGCGCTGGCGCTGGCGCGGCAGACCGCCGACGAACAGCCGGTTGTTGTCGACCGACAGACAGACACCGAGCGCGCGGCCGGGCCGCATCTCGAGACCGTCCGCCTCGCGCACCGCCCGGCACGCGGCCGACCGCGTCGAGTACGTCACGAAACAGAAGCCGCGATTCTCGCCGGTGAATTCCATCATCAGCCGCATCTGAAACATACCCACAGTCCAACGTCACCTAAACAAAGTATGACAGCGTTGAAAGGGTATAGGCCCGAAAACCGCAGGCGACCGCAGGAAATCACCGGAGACCGCACGTAACCCCAGGAGACACCGCAAGAT
>Ga0209363_1001422_pt1 | contig 11433 bp, 10 predicted proteins | sample WorMetexBAHAMAS3_FD_187385 | JGI IMG/M metagenome (GOLD analysis project Ga0209363, IMG submission 187385) | Marine gutless worms symbiont microbial communities from Max Planck institute for Marine Microbiology, Germany - Inanidrilus exumae... | ecosystem: Host-associated > Annelida > Digestive... | reverse complement strand
TCCTTCAACTCTCCCTCTATCTCTCTCTCCCTCCTAGTGTTGACAGCATTAGCGGTTTCGCGTGCATGCTGCCGGTTTTGCAGCGGCTCGGCGATGCATACGGTTTCTAGTACTCAACTGTTTTTACTCACTGGATGCGTATTGCACTAACGCGCACAGGCGTGACAGTAGCTGCAATCGGCGTCTTACGTATAGGCCTATTCATAACTGCTGTGCCCTAATACACGTATAATATAAAACAACTCCAGCGATACTGCGATAGCAATATCGTGTATTGGCTTACACGAATCCGACTTCGGTTATGACTACAGATTTCAACTGACGCCGACGTACTGCTGGGCCTTACGAAGCATGCCACGGTCTACGCAGGTAACGATGCCACAACACAACCAGGTTTTTCACATTGGTTGAGGTTTACTGTGGCACACACCAGCAACAATCTTCTGTTGAAGATACACCCACTTTTAACTGAGTTTTGAGTACGAAACGTTATCTTTTGAATGGTGTATACAATACTGGCAACCCGTAGCCGTTCTTCCCGCCAGTTGTGGTATGGCCATCCTACGCGTATCCGTACTATACGGTACAGGTATCCTAACCATAAGTCTAATCAGAAAACTGACACTAATCCTAGCCCAAACCGCAGCCTATAAATACGAATTCCCTGTGATTCCCCGGCCCTGCCGTAAATTCGTGAGTTATAAAGTAACATACGTTTGCATAAACCAAATGATATTCCACAGTGCGAAACGCGCCTGAAATGAAAAGAAAGATCAAAATTTGATTTTTTTGTTAATAGGATACCCGAATCGCAGTACGGGTACGGGTAGGATGACGGTGACCCTACCACAACAACTAATAGGAAGAACGTCTGCGGGTTACACAGTTTCGCCTTCAGAATATTGCGTTTCATACTCAGAAGTTGGTTTCTACTATACAGAAGATGGGCGGCCACTGTGTGTCACTATAGAGATCATCTCAGTGTGTAGCTGCCCAGCGCGCGACGCAACACGATGCGCCATGTGTGCGTGAAGCTGACTTCTTACAGTTTAAATGCAATGTCAATGTCAGTGTCAATACAGCTATCCCAACCATAAGTCTAATCCGAAAACTAACACTAACCCTAGTCGCATGCGAATCGGAAGCGCTGCGATAGCGCTGAACCGTCCTAGGTGATATATGCTGACGTAAACAGATGGAGATTTAAAAGTAGGTCTACCAATAGTGTCAGCGGATATAGTTGATGGCGACAGAGAGTTCAAGTTCAATGCATGTATTTTATGTCATCGTATTCTGTTCAGCGCCGCTGTCCAGTAGGCCCTATTGTAAGCGGCGCTATACAAAGTCATCTTGTGATCGTGTGATAGTCATCAATCAACACCCTGCTTATGTGCCGACGTACAAACGTAAGGCGCGTCAATAGTCTTGCGCACCGATTCATAGCAAGCATGCATGCTATAAAACTGTACGCCTAAAACACCTCCACGCGCGAGCAATCACATACACACAAGTAGCTCAATTCAGCAAAGGCAGGTAGACCAACTGTAACAGACACTGTTATCACGACCCTGTAGACCATTTGATGTCTCGGCAACGCGCGCATGAATGAACGTCACTAAGTCATTGTAAGTTAACAACAGAGTGGAATTTAACGTTTCTATTGCTATTAACTAAGGTGGACGCTGAGTGCGATAAACTGGTGACCGACGACCGTCGCCAAATTTATCTACTGAGTATCCATCACCTAAGTTGACAACACTTGCTACGGTCGACGTGCAGCTGCGAAATTTTTCTGAGTCCAAATTTTGGGACAAAGTTCTAGAAGGAAGTACCCTTACGTTTGGAGATACCTCATTCTTTTCAAACACAGTGTAGGATAAGCTTGATCCCTTCAGCCATTTCGAAACAATATACCGGCTTGTGACAGACAGACAGACGGACGGACAAACAGACACAGGGCCATAGCTAATATCGCGCCAGCACAGCGTCGCGCGGATAAAAATTTCAAGCAATAACTTTGTATAGGCCTACACTATAACAGAAAACAAATTTTGCAACGCTGAAAGGATGAACTGAATTCCGGAATCAGTCGAACGATTCTTGCCAAGTTGTTATAGTATCTCGCAACGAACAACGAATCACATCACAACAATACATCAGCATGCACTATGCCTAGTAAATAGGCGCCTAGAAAGTACCTCCGCGAAGCCACATAAAACTTCCTGCATTCGGAAAAAATCAGCGATTTACTTACTTAGCAAACATAAGGCATTCTAACATAAGTATCCCCACGCAGCGAAAGTAGCCACATTTAAAACAGCTAAATTCGTTCCATGCACCGTTTCTGCACAGTTCACCAGGACAAAAGTCGAGATTTTCAGACGTCATCTGGGCTTCGAGGTCGTACGAACGTCGCCGCAGCTCGACAGGCCCTAAAACGGTACTAAAATCACTTGGATTTTAGTAGTTCCGGATGCACTTGTGCAGGAAGCAATAATCATGTTCGGTGCGGAACTCTGTAATTTTTGAGATTGCCATCAAAATACAGCCATCTTTTCCCATGCACTCAGGCGAATACTTTCCTCATATTTCATGACTCTATACACAACTTAAGAAATCCTGCTGATTGAAATTCCATGCATCTCGTAACCACCTGCTTCACAAAGGTACCGGGCCAAAGCGTTAGCAAAACATTAACACTATGCATTATTCTAGTCGGCAGAGACGGTAAGTAACAAGCTCAGCAACAAACTGACAACAACAATAATCGACAACTGCTGGACCTAGTCCATACACGACGACGATGACGAAGAATTAAGTTGATGTTGTAGAAGCGGATGCGTTTTGTGTGCCATTAGCCCTGCAGTTTTTCGTCGTCAACCACGGTTCGACCCTTGGACCGATGTCACACACCTGTCATTCTGTTGCGCAACTTGGACTCGCAACTTTATAACAGTCACACAACTCCTTTTCCAAACAAAGCAGTTGTCTATTCCACGCAAATTTGTCACAAGAATGCTGTGAACGCCATTGGTCAATGTTTGTTTATGCGACAAAGTTGCAGCGTGCGACACGCATAGTTGTATACCGCAACTATGTCGCGCGATAAAGTTGGGCGACAAAATTGCAGGTGTGACATCGGTCTTAACCATGTTCAGCGTATTTTATGGTGCGATTGGTTGTCTCTGATATCACAGCAGTCAGTCGTAAAAACGCGACCTTGCTCGTTCATGAAAAATGCCTCCGAATCCGATGTATAAGCAGAGCATGGTTAACCCATTTTAGTTGTGTTACAAAAATAGCTACACTATTTCGAGGATTCAATGCAAGGCTGGCTAACCGACCATTTTAGTTGAGCGCCAGAGTGTTCGAAAGTCAAAAACTAAAAATGGTCGGTTAGTCAGCCTGGTGGTGAATTCCTTAGTTACTGTCCCCATTTCGAAACTCTGGGCAAGAACGGATTGATCAGCCGGACCCTGGTCGACAACGAAAAATGCAGCTACTACGCTGCGCTTCTACGCCGCTACTTCTAGCGGTTGTACTCGAGGTGGCGGCGGAGCTCCACCGAACTGCGAGTCGTCATAGTCACGTCGCGTGAAGAAAGCCTTCGTCTTGGCGACTGAAGCGTTGGCGGCAAACACCAGGTCGTAGAGTAATCCAGCCAACACACCGCCCAACAGCGGACCCAGCCAGTACATCTGCATCGTCACACATCACGAATAAATGTCGTGCGCACATGTTGTCAATGGAGGTCATAATAAAATCATCCATAGGTCTCCTAGACGAAAGCGCCTACACTACAGACTACATAAAAGCGAGCCGATATTAGTACACACCTGCATGCACACACACACACACACACACACGCACACCCAACGACATGTTCCGCATCATTATGGCTCCATTACACAACACAGCCGTGTAGTCATTTAACAGTTGTCGTTTCAGACCAGCAGGACGATATTTTCACCGAATACGCCACGCTTCTTTCTTTGTCTAATAAGCACGGCGGCTGTCGATCCCGCGTCATTTGAGAGCCTCCAATCCCAAAGGCTCCACTTTAGGTGCTGGCTGCTGATCAGCGCCGAACTGCGAGTCGTCATAGTCACGTCGCGTGAAGAAAGCCTTCGCCTTGGCGACCGAGGCGTTGGCGGCAAACACCAGGTCGTAGAGTAACCCAGCCAACGCACCGCCCAACAGCGGACCAATCCAGTACATCTGTATGTTTGCACATCATGAATAAATGTCGCTTATACGGCGAATTATAAAAAAAAATAAAACTATTTGTAAAAGCCCACCACTTTAAAGCAGCAAATGTCAAAATTTCGTCCTCAAATTCAACGTACAAGCTAGCTATCAACGGCCTGTCATGGTGTAAAATGTAAATTATGTGCTTAGAGTTTGCGCATAAAATTTTTGATATTCGTTGTTTTCATGTGGTGGAATTTATAACAAAGAGAAACTGAAGGCAGTTTTGTTTTTTTATAGCTTTTGCAGTTTTGTTAGGTAAAATAACAGGTGTATTACCTGAGCTGGCATAGTAAAGTTATGGAGCAATATACACCGCCATGCCAAATCCGTGGCGATCGGTCGAACTGTTTCTGAGATATGGAAATTTCATGGTTTTCAAAATGGCGACCATCCACAATCTTGGATTTGTTGCACGTGTGTGTTTGGGCCATCCACGAAGAGTATTTAGTGGTGTTTGTCACTATGCAAAATTTGGTTGCAATCGTGCGCACGTATTAAGTGTCACAGGGATGTATATCGTATTCATCACGAGCCACATGCAGAAAGATCAGCGATGACTCTCTCTCTCCATTGTTTCCACGCTCTACTTAAGCACCCTAACCGCATTACTGGCCGTGGAATATTACGGCGCGTTGGCTGGGTTACTCTACGACCTGAAGTTTGCCGCCAACGTCTCAGTCGCCAAGGCGAAGGCTTTGCGAATATTACTGTTTACTGTTCGCAGGTTTCACATAGTCCTCAAGGCTTGTCGTCGCCGATGGTTATCTCCAGTGTCTAGACAGACAGCTCTTGGCGATTTAGTCAACTTAGTCCAGCAGTAGGCTCTCATTACTTTCTGTCAGGCCCGCGGTTACCTTCCCAGGGTCAGAGCATCACCGTCCGTTGGCCATACTGCTCGGTGAACAGAGCGTGTCAACGACTTGCCAGGTCGCCATGTGACAGCGGAACTGATGGGGGTTGAAGCTGCGAGCACTAGATCGCTAATCTAATGAGTAATGATCTATATCGCATCATCACCACACGCTATATAAAGCATTAATAAATATGTATTTCTGTGATTACCCTTGGAACGAAGCAGTGAAAGAAAATGTAATGCTACACACGTAAGCATATAGTGAACTCTGTTACAGACTTACGATTCTTTATACAACGACTCATTATTTTTTTCTGGAAAAACTAGGTGTTGCCCTAACGGGACGTAACCGTACTGGCCCGCCGTGCAGTGTCGGCCACACGACCGCCCACGCGTTCGGCGGCCGGCCCGGCGGCGGCCGACCGCCGGCCGACCGGTTACGTTACAGACGACGACAAACGACAGACGCCAGCGAGCGAAACAATAGTGGCCCATTAGGCGGGCCAGTAATAAACAATACAGAAATGTTACGGATACAATACTTACTGCCTCAATCCCGACATGACCGTCAATGTAGCGAGACACGACAGCAGATCCAAATGCTCTCGCGGGATTCATCGCCGCTCCTTCAACCGGAACCTACACGTGTACACAGAAACGATGCCATTAACTATGTACGTACGAACTTTTTGCACAGCCTGTTATTAATTACTGTTAACAGTTCACCGGACAGTGTTAACTTCAGCAGTTTTTATAGTTTTAAATGTTCTGTTGAATATGTCAAACTTGATAACCTTAAGTATTAACTGCACTCCATTGTTGTTTTAATGCAGGTCACTGTTAGCGCACTTTAATGCCGTGTTGACTGGTTCTCTTGCTATTTTATTGTCGTATATGTTAACTTCTTTTGTAAACAAATAAACGGAAACGGAAACAGAACTTCAGCTAAAAGTTCAGCAACAGTAACAATAGGACATAACGAGAGAAACTCAGCCATCGCTGACAGACCTTGTGACGCATTGTGACCTTGAAAGTGGGGTTACAGTCACGCAAGGTCATTGTTAATTATATCGTTGAGGTGGGCCAGTGAAAGTTCCTATTAGTGTTCTATACGCGTACGATTCAGAAGATAAAGTTGTATTCTCATGCAATCGCCACTTTTTCACATGCTCCTTCCATTTAGCACCAGGATGAGCGTATGCCTTATCTCACGTCTGTACTATGTCTAGTATGAGGGACAGACGGACACACATTGCGCCACAGCATAATGCCGCGCTATGTATGAGCGTTGCGCGGCAATAAAGTTAAATTAGCTAAGCCGCGTCTCCTAGTCGGTGGTTTGCAGTAAGTAAGTAAGTGCGAAGTATTTAATAGTACACACATCAAACGTGCACGTCAACCCCCTGTCAGTCAGTTAGTGAAAAATTGAACTACGGTCATCGTCCTTTGACGAGCAACTACATTATTCCGTTAGTACAGTTATACTAATTCAGGTGGGCAAAGTATTGCCGTCAGCGTGTCTGTATGTCTCTTTGCGTGTCTGTCTGTTCACTCATATCTCAAAAATCATATGTCCAAATTTCACCAAATTTTCTGTACATAGGCCGTGGCTCAGTCCAACTCTGAAGACAGTGCAATATGTTATGTATACTTCCTGTGTTGTGGATGACGTCATGTTTTGGAGCGAATGTCCAGAATCAAAAACGACGCGTATGTTTCGTCCAGTTCGCCAGGTGGCGGCACCAAGAGCGAAGTCTGCCGTCTCCGATCGGCGACTGCATCCTCATGCGACAAATGCCAGCCTACAGTTAAGATATCATGCTGCTGTACTGCATAGCCTATTGGTCCCGGCACTGATCTCTAATGGTAACGTGTCCGACTGCCGAGTGAGAGGCCCAGTACCGAATACCGCTGTGGTCAGTTGTTTATCACGACAGTCACTCTGATATTCAGCCTTGGGCACCACAGGTTAGGAGGTATTATCTTATCGTACAAGAGCTCCGCTCCAGCCCCACTGTAGCTCACCATGTCTCCGCCCAGTCGTAAGCTCCGGCCATCCTAGGCTCCGCCCAGCGTTACAGCACTTAACAGTCTAATAGTATAAATAGGCCTACGTGTCGCACGCACCGCCCAGAGATGGCACATTGCAATGGCAAGTCCGATGGCGAGTGGTCCTGATCCGCCGATGCCCGTTCTGTTGGAGTCGCACGTGGCGAACACGGTCATCACCAGCACGAACGTGAGGAACAGCTCGATGCCGAAAACCTGACCCATTGAGACGTCATTGTTCGGCATCGGGGTGCAGACCACGACGTTCATGTCGCTGTAGTCCGGCGACAGGGCTTTGAGGAGCGCAGCGCCAACGACTGCGCCCACCGACTGTACCACGATGTAGAGAAAGGCTCTGCGTTCAATAACACACACAACTGAAGTCATAGAACGACCACAAATGCCGCGACAATATTCCGCAACAACACGGAGAAATCTGTGAAAAGTGATTAACGAAGTACATACGAGCAGAGTATATAACTGAACTACTGGCCGTCGTCCATCCCCACGTCCGCATTCACCTATTACACCTGGCATGAAAAACATTGGGTCACTTTATCTTTCGCTAAAACCAAAGTCTAAAACCTTAGTCTAAAACCAAAGATAAATCTAAACGGCTAAAACCTGGTTTTAGACGGAGTTCAGATTAAGCGAGAGATAAAGTAATTTGGTTTTGGACCAAAGTCTTAACTCTAAGACGTCAGTGATAATTGCCTATCTAAATGCATTAAGACGGTTTGGTTTGAGACCGGATGGCTCAAATTAAGTTCGGTTTTAGACCGAACTTTGGTCTTAAACTTTGGTTTAAGTGGTAAGTTTGGTTTAGACTTTGGTCTCAGACCAAAGTTTAACGTCACCACGTTTTGCATTAATTAGGTCTTAAACCGGACGTTTGGTCTTAGACTAAAATTTTAGACTTTGGTTTTAGCGAAAGATAAAGTGACCCATTGACAGACATTTGCAATTGCAGCAGAAATAATGTCAATCTGCAGTTGTCAACGGAAGAACATGGTATGAAAAGATGTGTCGTACAAACAAGCACTCAGCGAGAACAGCTGTGCATGTGATGCTGCATTCAGCAGCTCGCATTCAACTCAAAATAAAACTAAAAACACAGCAATACTAACCAACTGATTATAAATTACCTCCCAAAGGTTCGGGATAAGGGCAATGTTTATTCAAGACATCTTTGGGGGGATTTTACCCTTATTTTATTTTATTGAATGTATTTAATATGTTACAGAGGTCTTTTTTGATACCGTATAGTTCAGTTCAGTTCAGACGTTGCAATATGAATTGGCCTAAATCCTCTAGAAAAGTTGGATGTGTAAAAGACAGTCCGACAAAACCTTCCCGGCATTTGGCACGACAACGTTACACATCACAAATTCTTCTTTAACACCACAGACTGCAGGGCAAACTTTATTGCCTTTATAAACTGCATCTTCTGTCCTGATCGATTTTCACTTCCAGCTTTTTTCATTACTTTTTCTTTTACGGTTCCATGCAGCAGAGTTTCGTTTACACAGGATGCGCTGCGTTGCGGTGCCGTTCGGCGCCGCGCGCACTGCAACGCACCGCATTCGGTGCAACAAATGACTGACTTCCGGTCAGCTTTTTATCCTACGTCAAATGTTTCTAGTCGTGTCGTAACTTCGCCAATTTGCATCTATGAACGAGAGACATGGTATGGCTATTATATTACCGAAGTATGCTGATCTTGCGCGTGACGAAGAATCCGATCGTGACACCAGGGTTGATGTGTCCGCCGCTGACGTGCGCAATCACCCAGACGATCGTCGCCACGCTGAAGCCGAACGCCAGCGAAATTCGAACAACGTCACCGTGGGGTACACCCCTCACGGAACACGACCCACAGCCGATAAACACGAGCAGCAACGTGCCGATGAACTCCGCCAGTAGCGCCAACCAGAACTTGGCCGTCTTCACGTCCTCCAAGCTCGTCGTAGACATCTTCTCGCACTTTTATCTGTACAAAAAAAACAACAACGACGGGCATAAGATGGCAGACACCATCGTGTGTGTCCAGTGCTGGATTCTGGGTTGTTAAGAATACGTCCGACCCCTTTCAGTCCGGAGGTTGTACAAGGCGATCAAACTAGGGTTTTAGTTTTTTGTGCTTTTTGTGACACAGTCTTTTCAGGTTTACAGGTGCACGTCTGGTTTTGTTTTGCTTCTTCAGTAGCAACATTATGATAATTGGCTGGAAAGAACGTCTCTCGGATGACCTACTTTCGTGTCCAATGGGAAGTTATTACCTCAGTCAGTGAATCTCTACTGAAGTGTGCGTTGATTAGAAGTTCAGCTGTCGCCGAGAAGTCGAGTGATTCTGAGTTATTCGAAAATATTCATGTGTGAATCCACCAGACGTTGGTGTAACGTAACGCAATAAATACATAGGATGTTTTCATAGCTGTATGTTTGTGTTTTGTGCATTTTTTCTTTGTTTCCAGTCAATTGTAGCAAGTGTTGTCAACTTAGTTCAACCGATCACCGTCTCTAATTTATTTTCGTTCTCTTTCATTTACGACACGACGAGCGTGATGCGGTACGTCGCGCGGGTTCGTCTGCGACACCCAAGACGTGTGTTATATATCAAAATAAATATTAAAACCGACGTTGAAATTCTTCAACAGTAGCATAAAATTTATAGTAAAATTTCAAACATGAAAAACTGGAAAACTTCATATATGACATGAACAGGTATTTCGGCGACTATTAAGAACACTCTATACGACTGTCACCTGTAGATCTGCCGTCGTCTGTCGTGACGAGCTCAGACGGAAAATAGACCTATCATAAGTACAGAGTTGACGTAGCAGCCACTACGCCGCGAGCACGAATGACGGGCACCTTCGCGGTTGACTGTTAGTACCATAGCAACCGCCGCTGCAGCAGCGTCAAGCGCAGGTACAGATAGGCCTATTTGTTGACATGACATCTCGCCGCTACGCAATCATTCCAGATACATGTAGCCTAACTAATTGGACCGCCGTCTGATACTCATCCACGTGACCAGGGCCGGATTATGGCATGATAGATTACACAGAAGTTATTTATAGTGGCCTAAAGTGTAAACTGCTAAACCAGGTAAGCCTATTGCAGGCAAATGCCTAGGGCCAACGACGTCGAAGGGGCATACGACGTACGAAAGATGGCTGCAAACTAGTTTGAGCATACGTTAGCCAATCAATCACTAATGTTTACACATTTCGTAGCGTAATTATTCGCTTCGGGCGAGTATTACGCCGAGCAATGAATTAACCAAATAGGCCCAAAGAACAGCCTTCACGCGGTCGGCTGTAACTCCGCTCAAAGTGAACCGATTTGCGGATTTGGATGAAATCTGAAATAATGTGAGCCAAATGTTTGGGGCTGGCCCCGGCAGATTTCCTGCCACTGAAGCAGACAGAGGTCTTTGGATTTCCCGCAGAATGCTACAACTGTATGCACTAAAAACTGTCGATTTTAATTTGCACTAAATCATCAATTTCGCGTAATGACCTGACAGTACTGTATTAGACCTGATTAACTGTTTGTCACCAAAGAAATGAAAAATGTAGAATTGCCTAGAGGGCGATAGGTGAGAGACTGAGGGACCTACGGTTGAGCAGTGTCTGTAGGGCCTACGGTGTCAGGACACTTCGGCACCAGGACAGTTCGGCACCAAGACACTTCGGCACCAAACAACTGGTGCCGAAGTGTCCGGACACTTAGGCACCAATTTTTTGTTGGTGCCGAACTGTCTCACGGTCATTTCGGACTGGCGCCGAACTGTCTGAAGACAAAAGGCAACGGTCAGTCTAAAACATGACGGGACAGACGGCAAAGCCAATAAAGGAAATATATGTTTTCCATCTATCTTGCCCGGTGAAAATCTGTATGCAGTGACTGTTCAAAGTGTCACAGTGACGAAATACGGAAATATATATTATGAGAAGCTTATAACTATAATAATTTTGCTGTTGCACTCGCTCGAAGACCGATAGGCGCGTATCCTAAACATTTAGCGGCCGCAAACCTAGACCACGATGAAGAGTCACCGAATAGAGACTGATCAAACAGTGTTCTTCATTACTTTATAAGTGTATTTTGCCTTTAAATTTAACATTTTACGCACACTTGGCGGACCCCCGGAATGGCGGGCCGTCCCCGTTAGACAGTATAGCTAAAAACGTAACACGACGTTTGAGGAAATGGACAAGCCTATATTAGGTTTCCAGATCTTGACTTAGTTGGGCCTACTAGGCAAGCTCAGG
>Ga0209363_1001421_pt1 | contig 11435 bp, 9 predicted proteins | sample WorMetexBAHAMAS3_FD_187385 | JGI IMG/M metagenome (GOLD analysis project Ga0209363, IMG submission 187385) | Marine gutless worms symbiont microbial communities from Max Planck institute for Marine Microbiology, Germany - Inanidrilus exumae... | ecosystem: Host-associated > Annelida > Digestive... | reverse complement strand
CGCCGGGCACAACGCACTGAACGCCGTTGCGCCTTTTAATTGGCGCGGTAGATCTGCGTTAACACAACCGAATTTTAGTCCGTGGAGTATCGGAAATAGAAACGTTAGTTAGCCTTCAAAATTTGGAGGTTTCGGTTTTGGGTTAAAACCGCCGTTTCGGTTTCGATTTCAAAACCGTCACAGCACTAGATATATTACACAAATCACTGAAGGATGTTTTAGCTGTATTTTTGCCATCTTAATAAGGTGTTCAAGTGCAATCAAAACCTGTTGCAGTTTTAACTTCCAAAATGCAGTTTTGCAAAAGTACAAGTACAAAAACACGTCTACCTTTTACACATAGATGTTATACATTAATGTCACATCATGTTATGTCAGTTTATGTACAGTGAATGTTTATATAGTCCATCATATGTATTGATATATGCTGTAAATCTGGTATGAAGTGATACTCAGTGATATTCAGTAGGCTGTTGTGGTGTGTGGAATGTTTTTGGATCTGCAGTGTTGATCTGTTTTGGCACATATGTTGATAGAGTAGCATTGCACCACTACTCAAGACTGTTATCATTTACTATGTGACACTGTGGCCAGTGCAGTATATGCTATGCTCATGTCTGTCCATCTGTCTCTCTGTCCATCACAAGCCCATGTTGTATCAAAATGGCTAACATCATTACGCAAGCAGCGCCACACAGTAGTCTAGGGATTCTTTAAGTTTTCTGATACCAAAGATCTTGATGAAATTTCAGTGGGTTCATGCCTAATTGAGGCACCACGTGCAGGTGGGGTGGATAAAAATTACATTTTACGTAGAGTTAGAGCCAGTCTGAGTTGAGTTCTGATTCAGAACTATAGCCATGAGATGAGCACTCAGAGAGCTTATGTTCTGTATGATAGTTGGAGTTGTGAAAGAAGGCAGTTCCCAGAAGACATCAGCATGTGCCAATGGTTTGAAGACACTAAATATTAATGAACCTGCTGCTACAAATACTGGTAAATTGGTCATCTAGCTGTGTTTATCTTGTCAGAATTATTCTAATACACAGTAAATTATTGCATTTCATTTAGGGATATAGGATACATTTTAGCATTGCTGTTTTGTTAAAAGATATCACTGTTTAGGTTTAAGCTGTTGAGAAGTGAGTGTTGCATGGGTGTGCAAGTGCACTCACAAATGCATATAACCATTACAACAACATATTTCAGGTTTTCTTGGTTATCCAGTTAGCCATTCCCCATTTTGTCTGTTCCTCTTCATTTTTTGGCTAATGTAAAACTTTTATGTAATTCTGCACCCTGATTAATCACATGTTTCTCAGATGTCTAGAAACTACTGACTGTTGCCTAGTCCTGCTCACTTGTCAGTGTCTTAAGCTGTTCTTATGTTCCACATGCTCAAACCAGTTTGTGATATATTTTGTGATCATCAACCCTACTGCTTTCAAAGTGAACGTTTGTGTGAGCTCTGTAGTTTTGTCCTTTATAGTGGAGTGTCCTATGTATCGGATTTGGGTTCCCATTGGCATTGCATGTTAATTTTTAGCAACCATCAAGACAGTGGCCTGGAAGAAGCCTGGAATGTGGCAGACATCTATAGACCCACTAAGACGAGACAGATCCTTGAAGCAGAGCACATGAAGAGAGCTTTGGAAGCACACATCACCACAGTTCAAGTCCTCCACGATCTACGTAGAAGAATTCTTCAGAGACCATTCCCACTTGAGAGGCCCATGTGTCAGTTTGGCAGAACAGATTGACAGGAGCTGTGCTCAACACATCTGACTGGAGATAATAATGGGGCAGCAAAACATACTAGCCACCCTCGAGTCCAAGAAGGTTTTAGATGTCATGGCACAGTTTGATGAGATGAAGGATGCCAGAGGCAGATGTCCACTCTTCAAGTTTGTGAGATGGTAAATGAGGATGGTTATTCTGATATATACACCCATGATGGTCTGTGGGAGCTTCACCTAGCTTCTCCCAATGAGCCGTGCAAATATTTCTTTGCCTACGACAAGCAGAAGTATGCAAGGCTTGTACTGCTCTACCTTGCAGAGATGAATGCACTGAAGACCACCAGTCCAGACATATATCAAGAATTCATGGTTGGGAACTTTGCTGTGAACAACAACTGGGGCAGATCACGCCTTTGAGCAGATCAATCGCATCATGAAGGTCACAGGAGGTCTGGCGAGCATTACCCATAATGCCAGTGCCCGGGAGAGGTTTTTCCTGACAGCACCAGAGCTCGGTAGGCTTGCTGAAGAAGCACACCAGATGGCTGGGTCACCAACAGCTACACAGAAACAAGATCACGAGTTGTCAACTGACGTGTGGACCAGGCAGAAGAACATCCTTTGACTGAAGAATGTGATCAAGTCGTTGATGAACTCTGTAATGTACAAGGGGGATGACCTGATAAATATCATCACCAAAGTCATCATGCCACCTCAAGTGCAGAACGACGTGTGCAGAGAACATTAGATTGGCAAGCAGAAGTACATCACATTTGTTGAAAGTTCATCAGCAAACAGGAGGTCAGTGTTTGGGCGAGGATGAAGAAGGTTCAACTGAAGATGTGTAAAAGTGCAAGGAATTCAGTAAAACACAAGCTCGCTGACCAGGTAGTAGAACTGAAAGATGACAGGATGCTGTTTGCCCGCCTGCTCATTGTTGCCTGAGATAAACCTGAAGGAAGCCATTGGGCAACATGAGTTTACCTCATTCCCACAAGCCCTGTTTGCAGTGACCGGGGCACTTCTACCATGCACAGGCAAAAGCAAGCTCATGGCCATCCTATTATTTACATCCGTCTAATCTACTAATATGGTTTAGTCTAATTTCCACTTATGATCAGTTGGATTGTCGACTGAGTAGTGAGCAAAACCCACGAAATTGTTACTGTTGCCATCAGTATTATTCTTTCAGATGTGCAGTATAAGTATTACATTACATGACGGAAGAGTTCTTGTCTGTGATTAAGGTTAACTTAATTTATTTCTCCACTGCCTTACATTAGCAATTGTCTGTTTGCTGTTGGTGCAAGTGTCACAACGTGATGGTACGAGAGCTGTAAAGAAGTCGGGATTCGCATACAAAACGCCTGATAGTCGACATACGGCATTTGGTGGAGTTTTAAGAGATGATGGTGGTGATGTGATTGATGATGATGCTACGGAGTCTGGCATGTCACCGGTAGTGGAGACTGATGCGCCACCCATTGATTACATTGTCATTACTGAGTTGTCAGACCTGTACAACCGTGCCGTGAGTTAACATTGCTTCATTGTGCTTTTCACATTTTGTCTACATGAACTGTGACTGTTTTGGCTTTGTTGCATCAGTCTTTGTTGCGCTGAGCAAATCTTTATGTTGAACAGTTATTGTAACAGTTATTGTGTTATCGCTGAACGTGGATTGTGAGAGAATAGTGAACTTTACTACCAATTTCCCTGCAGTTTCTGTATCTGTGCTGTTCTTCTTTTATATTCGTGTAAACAAACGTTTCCTAGAGCATTTCCTCCCCACCTGCCTTGCATCATAACACATCTTTGCCATTACAGTCAGGCCCTCTGATGTTTGTTAGTCGACTCAGTTATTACTGCATCTTGAGTGACTAATACCAGAGGCAGAAGAGGACATCAAAGTTAGCAAGATATGAGTGAACAGGCTTTCCATTTTTATGACAGTTTGGTGATGGTTTCTTATAGGCACTTGTCTTAACTGTAAGGTGATGAGATATAGGTGGATTGTCTTTTTAATTTCTTTATTTGTTGTCTTTAAGTTGGTCGTGTGTCTCCATGCACATCAGAAGTAAATAAGTACGGTGATTGAACTTCCTTATCAAACAGCCAAAAGTATAGATTCTGGGGCACCATATCCATACTGTACACCTTATACCTTACACCCATACACTTACGTCACATGCATTACATTGTTAGATGATAAAAATAGCTAAAAAGACTAAAAAGCTTCTTTTAAAACAGCATGTTTTCAGTTTTCACTGAAAAACGACCAGAGAAGGTGAAACATGAATGTCACGTGGTAGCTTGTTCCAGGCTGTACAAAAAGGCTCGCTGTCCAGACTTGGTCCGGAGCCTTAGTAAACAGTAGTTTGTAGTTTTTTCAGAGTGCAAACCAGGTCGTGTTGCTGTTGCAGCAATGGTGCTGATGTGATCGTGCTTGATCACGGCTGACTTTGTACATTGAGGTAAAATTTGTCATGAAAGAGTAAACGTGCTGTTTTGTGCAAAATTTCAGTTCAGTTGGCACTAGCGAACTAGGATTGTGTGCAATGAACGTTGCTGCAGGTGGATCACATTCTGCAGCAGAGTTGTGTTGGCGTGGCGATGGAAGGCGTGAACCTCTGCCGAAATGGTCACCTGTGCTGGGTTCAGGTTTGACTCTTTACTAAACTAGGCACTTGCTGTCGTCGCTCTGTCGAGGTCTGCTGGGAGCTTGTGAAGTATACATGACTAGTCATTTGTGCTGAGACGGTCATCTATCTCTTGTTTATTTTTCCTTAGTAGGAATAATCATAAAGTTACCGATGATATCAGCATGCATGGCAGCATTGTTGTAGATTTGTGTTCAGTGTGAAAGAGCTGGGTTGGAATTCTGTGCAGGGATGTCGATGGTAGGAATCCCTTCTGGATTGTGGTTCTAGGTAATGTTGCAGGGTTGCCATAGGAATGGAAACAGATAAGATCCTTTAGCAATAGAGAAAGTATTGTGGGATTGCTGTAGGAATGTAGCCCTATTTGACTTTATATTGAGCATCACAACCAACAAAAAATAAATAAATCTACTGGTAACTTCTCTCAAAAATGCATGCATTTTTGTAATATGGACTCTTCTTAACTCATGATGCTAGGCTAGTGTGGTATATTCTCTGGCGTTGTGTCTTTCTGTTGGTCTGTTTGTCTGTTGCAGACCAATATTATACCAAAATGGCTAAATGTGGGATCATGTAAAAATGCTGCACCATAGCCAGGGACTTTAATCTTTTGATGTCCAAGATAGTGGTAAAATATGAATGGGGTCACCCCAATAGGGGTGCCAAATACAGGGTAAATCAGTAATTTTTGACCAATATCTTGCTAAATCTCAGAAACAGTGCAGAATAATGACATAGTTACCATGGAAATGGACGACTGGGGACGGGTATACATTCTGTTTTACTGCAGGTCTGAGATCTCGGTTGTCTAGCAAATTGTCTTGTCTATTGTGAGTATGTTGCATGTTGTCAGATAGCGACAACGGAACGAGCGTTTCTGTTTGACATTCTGTCACTCGGCTGTGATGAAGCATTCGATGCCGGACTGAGAACAGTGATGCAGTCAAAAAGACTTCAGAAGGTTTGCTGTTTGTGATACTCTGTGGACATCGATGTCTCAGCAGTGAACCAGTTTGATTCATTCCACACGTCGGTGACTTACTGCATGTTGCTGTTGTCTGAAGGTTATACATGATTGTCGAGCAATCTCAGATTTGCTTCATCATCGCTGCAAGACGTCTCTTGTCAATGTCTTTGACACTCAGGTTAGCTGTCAGCATTAGAAAAAATGTCATATGTAGTCTTAGTAAAGTGACATTTGCACAGAGTAGAAAGTCAGAGTCGTATTTTTGTGCTTTAATTCTGTAATTTGACAGCTGAATCTTTGTGGTGGACACCAATGTGAAAGACATTTTTGCCATTTTAGAATATTTTTCATTTTGTTATTTGGTGATTAGTTAAGATTCGGGATGTAAAATTCATGGTGTTTTGAGCTGGCTCTGAGTGATGTGTAAATTGAGTTAAAACTGAGGGGGAACCAGCTCACCTGGAAACGGGCATTAAACACAGATTGGATGGTAAGGAGGTGCGTCTGGTGAAAACCTTTTAGTGTTTAATGCCCGTTTCCAGGTGAGCTGGTTCTCCCTCAGTTTTTTCTTCGTCCATTCCGGAAGAGAGCCTTTGGAAGTAAGTGACCCAGGTTTTTAGGTCGACTCTTTGACAGAGTCGACCTAATAAAGCCGGTCTGAAATGTCCATCCATCTGTGCGTATGTCCGTCCGTCCACAATGCGTCCGTCCGTCCATCCACAACACGTTTCTTCGATTTCAGTGAAATTGGCATCTAGGTAGAGCTCAGTGAGTGATGCACGATGGTACAGTATGATTTAAGATCAAGGTCTCACGAGCCCTTCGAAGTTGGAAATCCGGCCTTTTTTTAAAGCTATCTCCTCCGCACTTACAAAGAGAGCTGGCAACTGACCACAGATTCTTAAACCAGGGCACAATATCTCAATTTGTCGGGCCGGATTTTTGATATTCGGCCTAGTTTTTTTGTCACATGACTTTGAAGTTGGCAGAAACGTCAGTTGTGAAGAGTCGGCCGTCAGTCCCATATGGGGCTAATTTATTTCATGGCAAAGTTGTCCTTCCAGTCACCCAATGGACAGTGTGAGAGTGCTGAAGACAACAAAGCACTGACCTTAACTCAAAGCACTGACCCCAGCCAGTTTCCTATTCTCATCTTTTCTTCATAACAAGAGTTACTAGGCACTGTTATGTTATAGGAACTGAAGAACAGCAGTTATACAAGATATCATAGAGAACTGATAAATAGGTCTTGTGGTGGTTGGTTAGTTTCCACCTGTTGTAGGAGCTAGTGTAATCACTTAAATGAGCCTCCCCTATTCTGTCCCATTTTGGGTCGTCACTACTAAACGATAAGGCAATGAGGTTGGGAGGTTACTGTATCATTGGTCATCCTTAACCAGGCGGAACTATTTTTCAACCCAAGACCTTGTCCGTGATGTAGCCTATTTTTTGCTGAAATGGGACGTTAATCTCCAAACCAACCAACCAACCGAATGGCTGTCTGACAGTAGTGATTGACTTGTGTGATGAATCTAATACCGACTTACATCCAGGTAGTCCTTGTTTAAGAAATCTGTAAAAGAAAACTAGTTTGCTGTCATTATTGCGTTTAATGTCTTTTTTATTTGGTAGTTTTCACTATTTTTTACGATGTCCACTGTACAGGTTGCAGATGTTATTGCTTACCGCGTGCTGAACTATGGTCGATTTCCGACAGACTTGTGTTCACAGACGATGTGTATCATGAAACATCTCAACATTCCGATCGAGCAGACATACTGCCAGAAAGCATTTGAACAAAATAGACTTGTGAGTTGGACATAGATGTTACAGGATGTGATAACTTAGCTCGAGTGGATGTCACGTGATGAGACGTAATTCAGATGTGAAAACAGGTTTTTTCGTGTCTTTTCTGTTAAGTGTTGTCATCTTTTTGTGTTGTACCGTCAGTGTTTTAAGACTGTTGAAGGGCATCAAGCTTCAAGGTTTCCACAGTTTTTTGAAAATTCTTGAAAGTCCTGGACTGTTTTCTTTCATGTCTGTGATAAGAGGTCAAGGTCCTTGAGAGTCCTTGAAATTTTGACCAACATGACTGCAACAAGCAAGGCTGAAAACACTACTGCAGGTTCTGATTGACAGGCATAGATTCCATGAAATTATGCAAATGACATTATTTGGGAATACACAAAGGATGTTGATGACGTTGTTGCTGAACAGTGAAGCAAATTTCTTTCCTTTGTGCTGACTTTGATGTTGAATGGAGATTGTACTTGGTCGATGCAGGTTTGCATTATTGTATGGACCTATGTTCTTCATTACCTTCAATATGTGATGTTTCATAGCTTGCTGCTGGTAGGTATTGGACAGAACGATGGCTTGTTTGAAGTGGTGAGCTGATGTGGCATTTGTAGAGCAATGACAAAGTCTGGGCAGAGCGTCCGGCTTCTCCGTGGATACATCACATGGCTGTCGTTCGGGTCATGTACTTGCTGGAGCTGCGGGTTCGGCTGCTGGAGAAGATGCTGACTGACTTCATTGATGGTGTTGATGTTTTCCTCAGTGTACACCGTGACGCCAACGCGGCTACTCTCACTCAACTCCAGGTTGATATGTGCTGTATGCATAGCGGACCATCTGCAAACCCGTGGCATTACTGTATAGTTACTTATGGTTATTGTAATACGGTCGGAAATAGTACTGGCAGCAGAGAACTTGCTTGTGTCCATTGGCAGATGATGAAAGGCTGAGTTCTGGACACTGGTTGGGGTTAGTGCTTTATGTTACCTTCAGTGTTTTGACACTGATGGTTGGGTAGCACTAAATAGAGGTGGGATAGGTTTAAATAGGCGATTTGTGACCAATATCTTGTTATATCTCAAAAACTGTATAAGATAGGACATAGTTACGATGGAACGCTAATAGGTGCGCTCTATCAAATGGCACAATTTTCATTGACCTTGAGTGACCCCTAACAAGCCCAAACCACCCCATTTTCGAAATTTTCTTTGTAATGGGTGAAGAGTTGCAATTTGGTAGGTAGATTGATCGTAGCAAGTGCTAGTCCACAGATGACAAGCCATCCTTGAAAGGAGCGTGGTCAGGTCACATAAACCATTTAAATTTTAGTGGGCACTAATAATATCTCTGGAATGGCTGAAGACATTGTGGTCAAATTTTGTACACAGGTAGTCCATATCAAATCCCAGCGTACTGCTGACAAATGACCCACTTTTAATTTGTGGGGCCCCAATATCTCTGGAACGGTCAAATCGTCAAATGTTGCCCTCGGGTAGAATGTTTCAAATTATAGCCTATGGATGACAAACCACCCTAAAAGGGGCATGGTTAGTCTCACATGACACATTTTCAATTCCGATGCCCGCAATCATCTGCTCAGAACAGCTGAAGTGAGGGTCGCCAAATTTTGTATGCAGGTAGAATATGTCAAATGCTAGCCTTGTGATGACAGACTACCCCCTAATGGGCGAGTTCACTGTCACGTGACCAATCATATCTTTGGAATCGGTGAAACTAGGTACTTCAAATGTCGCATGCTGATTGATACAGAGGTGTACTAGTGAATGAATGATAGATTACCACCAAAAAGGATGTGTTCAGGGTCACTCAACCTCTTTACATTTTGGGAAATAAGTGATAATATCTCAGAAATGGTGCAAGATAGAGACATGGTTACAATGGTAGTCTAATAGAAAATTATAGGTGGTTTATCGAATGGCGCCAATGCCCTTAAATGACCTTGAAGGTCACTCTTGCTGTTTGAAACCTTTCTAGCTCCCATACCTTGTGAAACAGCATGAGTTTACTAACATAGCATGTCACCCTGTGTGGTAGCTGAGTTTCTTGTCCATTGTTGAGACCATAGTATTATGTCCAAGTGCAATCCCATGCAAGACCTTTAATGACTATTGCAAAATTGCCAGGTTAAATAGCAATGGAGAGAGGTGGTATAGGTACCATCAGTTAATAGATGTCTGGAGACATTTTGTATTGTACCATGTTCGCGTGTGTATGGGTGTATCTAGAGTAAAGAGTACCTGCTGCCGAAGGAGTTCCTGCAGTTGTCGGCCAGTGCAGCAGAGAGTCGTCAACGTACCGAGTCTCTATGTAGCAGTGCGATGTCGTCAGATCCACTGCCGATTAGAATCATGGTCGGCAATCGCCGACTTAGTGACAGTACCAGCCGTGTCCAGGACAGCGCTGATGGAGCGCCGCAACAGCTGAATGGTAACTGTGACTTGGCTGCAGAACAGCGTCATATTGTCAACGAGTCATCTCAGTCTGATGCAGCCAGGACCATTCGGTGCAATGCTAATGGTAACAACGATCTTGGAACGATTTTGGATGGCTTAGAGTTAGCGAGTGGGATCAATGGAGATGTTTATGTCCATGCTGATGGTATTGAGTGTGGACAGTCGTTGCAGACAAGCCCATGTAGCCATTCATCAGATGGATCTCTGACGCAGAATAATGTTGATGTTAGAAGCGCCGATGACCTTGTATTCATTGCTGCTGGGCATGAGAATGCACTGCGCACACAGCAGAAGCATCAGCGTAAAGATGATGGTGTAGTTGAACCGCAGACTGCATCAGATGGACGCAGCACACACATTGCTTCTGTGTCGGCTAAACATAGAGTACAGACCAGCTGTTCCAGTAATGCTGCTCTAGTTACTTCTGCCAAAAGTCGGTGCGCTGAGGCAGAACAAATGAGAACGCTTAATCACTCTAGTTCAGACAGATTCATAGATCGTCACAGACCACGTCGTACTTCTTCCAATGGTTCTGTGGATCCGGCTACCAATGCTGAATGGGCTGAGGCCGATGAGAATCATGCAGTCGATCAGCCTACCTCAAATCGCAGTACTGAACACGATGACTATGATATTATACCGTCATCTGCCGAGTTTAGTACGTCATCATCAGCCCACATCTGGGATATCACTATGCCGCTACTGCCATCGTGCTCTAGGCACTTGTCTGCAGTCGACCAACGTGATGTGGTGAGTCCAAGTCACAGTGATGGCAGTCAGAATGATCTGGTCAATGTTGACACAGTGCGTTATAATCACTTGGATTGTAGCGACGCCATTCAACCTCGTAATGGCATTGGTCGAGGACAGTTGCTCCGTATGATGCTTAACAACAGACAACCTTCGAGCAACAATGTTTAGATTGTCAGAACTGATTCGTGCTGTGTTGTGTACCATGTGAGTATTTTTAATTATCCAGTCAGCAGTCATCAAAACGTGTTTATTTGGTGTTGTGCAGACATGCACCAGCTGACCTTTTATGTGTTTTTATGTCAATACGTAGGAATTACCTTTGGTTGTGAGTCTGGTCATCTGTGCCAATGCAGTTGATTGGCTAGAAACACTTGTCTCTGAAATGACCTTGTTACGTGGCATATTAAACACAGCCCATTCACTTGTAGTTGACCGGGCAGTGTTTATTTTCTGAGCCGGTTTCAACGATTGATTTATTGTGTGATACAGTGTGAACTGTTCGTGTCCAGTTGTCCACTTTGACTTTTTAAAATGTTTTGTGTTTCTTGTCTTTTCAGTGTTTTATGTGTCATTAGGTCGACTCCTCCGAGTCCACCTAATAAAGTGGGTCTCCAGTGTTTATCCGTCCGTCTGTCCACAAAAAGTTTCTTCTATTTCAATGAAATTCGGTGTGTAGGCAGACGTCGACGAGTGATGCATGACTGTATGCAGTATGACCCAATCCAAGGTAAAGGTCAAGGTCACGAGCCCTTGAAAGTTGGAAATTTGACCATTTTCGAAGGCTATCTCCTCCCCCATTTACAATGGGGGCTGGCAAATGACCACGGATTTTTCAATTAGGGGGCAAGGTTATCAGGGCCTCATTTTTTATTTTTGTCTTAGTTTTTGTCACTTGACTTTGAAGTTGGAAGTAAGTAGGAGTCGACCACCAGTCCCATACGGGGCTAATTTATTTTGTTACTGGTAATCGTGCAAGTCTTGTGATAAAACTTTGTTTCTGCAACTCGCAGAGCCTGCAATTCAGAGAAAGTGCACGAAATAGATT
>Ga0209363_1001420_pt1 | contig 11436 bp, 5 predicted proteins | sample WorMetexBAHAMAS3_FD_187385 | JGI IMG/M metagenome (GOLD analysis project Ga0209363, IMG submission 187385) | Marine gutless worms symbiont microbial communities from Max Planck institute for Marine Microbiology, Germany - Inanidrilus exumae... | ecosystem: Host-associated > Annelida > Digestive... | reverse complement strand
CCCTGTCCACCACGCCGCCGCTGACCACGCTTTCCACCACGCCGCCTCTGACCACCCTGTCCACCACGCCGCCTCTGACCACGCTTTCCGCCACGCCGCCTCTGACCACGCTGTCCACCACGCCACCGCTGACCACCCTGTCCAGCGCGCTGAAGACGACGTGAAACCATCGTGTAGATTTACGTCACGTGACATTCATCATTCACCGACGAGTTCCGCCGCCTGCGCGGACCTCGTAGACGACGTCAAGTTTTCCCACTCGGCCCAGTTTCTTGCCGGTCGTCACCAGCCTTCGAGCTACTACGTCGACCACCAGCTGACTTCCGGTTCCACGTGGATCAGTGACGCAGGCAGTGGCCATGTGCCGCTGGTCTACAGTCAAGACCTCGCAGTCGGCGCGTCGTCCTCCTTCTATCACCGTTGTCCGCTCGACGATGTGACCGCCCTTCAGTGTACTGATGGCGCTGGATCAGTCTACCCTGAGCCGTCATCGTCGCCGAGGTCTTCGTCGACGTGCTGGCCCGACCTGGACCAGTACTACGCGCGGTTCAACGCGGCAGACTGCTGGTCGTCGCAGGCCGGCGATGCAGCCGCCGCCGCGCTGTTTTACTCGGTCAACGGGTTCGACGTGCCGCCGCAGGCAGGTGCGCCGGGCAGCGAGGCGCCAGCGAGGAAGACGTCGACGGGCGTCGGTCTGGGACAGAGTCTGCAGTGCGCCGTGTGTGGAGACAACGCCGCCTGTCAGCATTACGGAGTTCGCACGTGTGAAGGCTGCAAGGGCTTCTTCAAGGTCACAGCTTTCATCACATCTGCTTCTACGTCACAGCATCTACGCGTTTTGTACGCCCGCACATGCATAAATAAAATAAAATAAATGCTTACAAGAAACATTTATTTTATTGCAGCATTCATTTTAGGGCTGTACCAATTATATAATTTTGAAACCCGTTTGAATGAAACGTTATCATGCTGCAAACCTTTTATTTCCACGAAAAATGGAAACTTAACTAGGTATATTTTCAGGTTCAAATCGAAACTTTTGAAAATATTGAACCTATAGTAAAGTCCCTTGAAGTGCGAAGTTTATATTTTGATCAGATACTGATGTATAAGATTATCTTTCATCTAAATGACTTAGATGTGGATGTGGTTTTCACATTTAACCGATCTTATTCTACGCCTGCAGGTCACACGTTATATCAGCTATTTCCTGTGTATACTCGCGTCGACGTATGTAAACAGCTTTCAGTAATAGAGTTGTAGAGCCGTGGAATAGTTTGCCGGCTGAGCCGCACCATTTTTCGTCATTGTCTGCTTTTAAAACTTTTTAAAGTGTTGATTTGTCAAACTTCGTGCAACAGTAGAGTGATTCTATATTGTCAGAGTTTAGACACATAGTAGACTACGCCGATATGTTTTTATTTTAACGGTTTTCTGTTTTTTTTTCTCTTTTGGTTGGTGCCTGTAAGAGCCATATTTTGTAGCCTTGATCATTACGATCTATATATGACTTTAAATAAATAAAAATTCTCATATTTCTCACCACAGCCGCTGCCCAGCTCATTGCCTTAGCCATCATCTATACACAGTAAAACCTAGGCGACCTAGCGACATGCCGTTGAGAACCGGCCGTCATGACTTTGAATTGCAATTATTAGCAAGTATGATTTCAACGAACGAAACTTTAATGTTCGTTCGCTTTGTAATTATGTGTGACTTTACGTGTTTCTCTTGTATTATCTTCATTTTTATCGCATTATACACACACGTGCGATTGTCATATGTATTACTTACTTACTTACTTACTTACTTAGTTGGTCGATGGTTTGAATGTTGCAGCGAACCGTTCAGAAGAACTCCAAGTACGTCTGTTTGTCAGGTCGAAGCTGTGTTGTCGACAAGCGCAGACGTAACCGCTGCCAGTTCTGCAGGTTTCAGAAATGTCTCGCAGTCGGCATGGTCAAAGAAGGTCTGTTCATGTCTCAGCTGAAATGATCTACCTAGCTCAGTGCAGATCAGTTATGTCGCGGGGGTGGTCACGTGACCACGTACAAGTACTGACGTCACGACTCAAACAAACATAAGACCACAGTGCGTGATCGTCTGCTGGGCTGACATCAGTCCACTGAGTTCGCTTCAGTGCTCTGATGACATTGGCTGGACACGACACGATACGATACGATACGATACTACTGGCCCGCCTACACGTAGTGTAGGGGGGGCAGACTATAGTAACAGTCACTGGTGTCTGTCGTCGTCGTCTGTAACACTCCACGGCGGGCCTGCAGGCGGCTTCACCCGCGCAAGCCAGGCGATGACGTCATGCCGCCTCCAGTCTAATTATAGCTCCACGGTAACACTGCACGGCGGGCCAGTAGTGTTACGTCCCGTTAGAGCGACACCTTGTTTTACCTTGCATGACAGCGACAAAAATGCGATTCTACGTTATGAATATTTGTGATGCGCAAAGCTAATGATGAATTGTTAACGACAGTGAAATGAAAGCAGCAGAAATCATGAAGTACTCGTCGAGAGCGCAATGAGATTGTGACAGTCTGCTGCTGCTGAAGTAATGCCAAATTTTTGATTTTTGATGTGAAATTGTTGCATAATAACAGAAGCGTCTTATGGAGCGCTTTTGCAGAGAGCCACAGAGGCGCTGTATCTGCTTGTTGGATAAGAAGAAAATTATTAAGAACTACAATAAAAATGATTTCATATAACTAAAGAAGAAATATCACTTTATACAGTCTTTGTGAAGAAAATCTCCGACAGAAACTGACTGAGCTATTCAACCTGTTTCATGCCGTTTATTGCGCGAAAACGAACTAACTGTATATTGAAATTGATTTGTTCTTTTTCGACCTGGGCTGCTAATGCAGTGAGGTACGGCGAGATGAAATAATAGCCTACAGTATCGTCGTCTGTGCAGCGTTACGCCGTGGTACCATCAGACAACTCAGTACTGTGCGAATCATCAAACAGAAAAGACGCGGTAATTCCTCGGCTACGTCGCTCGTTGTGGCGGTGCACGCCGGCTATAGGCCTACATCTCACGAGAGAGTCGCTACAGAGGCAGCCATATTGCTCAACTAAACCGATTTTCTTGTTCATCGTTACCGCGCGACCCTATGATAGCGCCGTATTTGCTATGGCTCTGTGTCCGTCTGTCTGTCCGTCCGTCCGTCACAAGCCGGTGTTTTGTCGATACGGCTCAGTGGATCGAGCGAATTTTACATACATACATACACATTATTTACTTACTTGAATCAGGCAGGGTGGGTGTGGCCGATATGAACATATGGTTTTTGGTATCGGCTTATGATGATCCCTCCGTGTGTTGGAGGGAAATTCGGCTATCTCCAAAAATAAGGGCACTGTCCCCTGGAACCTTGGCCCAAACGCTTAAATTAGCCGATTTGCTCTCTAGCCACGGTATATTGACTGTCGCATCGCAAGCTTAGTACTCAGTTTAGCATATAGACTTTTAAATACCATTAGCTATTAGCTCCGTGAAACAAACAGTTCTACAGATTAATATTATGGACGGCCACACAGCCTACACGCAAATTAACTTAACATGATTTCAACTGACATAGAGCGTCGCGCGGTCCCTCTCCGACAGCTGAGCCTTTTGTTCCATCGCCGGATAACGTAACGCAAGCTTAACTGTCGCTCGCATCAATACAGGAAATTCTTTAACACTTCGCACAGGTATGCACTATTTGAGAGCCTTCTCGTCTTACTAACTTTTCAACTTGGTTGCAACTTTATTTCTTTGTCATTGTAAAGAAACATCACAGTTTAAAACAACGACGTGTAGGGATGACATCTCACAAGAAAAAAATAGCAGAAATCATAAACTAGGTTACTCGGGAGCGCAATCAGATTATGGCAGTCTGGTGCAGAAGTATAATGCGACCCTTTCTTTAATTTTGATGTTTAGTTGTTACGATACGATACGATACGGTAGACTAACATGCGCTCAAAAGCGGACGAAATGGCCAGCTTAATTAAGCGCACGGCACAGAAACAAAAATAAGGAAAATATATTGGATAATAGCAGCTACGTTTCATGGCGCGTTTTGTGCTGAAGCACAGAGGCGGCGCTGTGTGTTTGTTTGTCGGATGAGAAGAGGAAAGTTTTGAGATGACATGAAAGACGGTTGTCACAAAGTGCGTCGGTCGTCGTCTGTAGCAGCAGTCTGACATGACGTTAGTCCAAATACGACCGTGATTGGCCGAGTACTAGTGGACTGGTCGACAGACTGTAGAGTAGACAGGCCTGTAGCCATGTCATCCAGCTGGCTGGATACTGAGTCTCAACAAGACATGTCGCAACTCTGATGGTTGCAACGTAATGGCCGACGAAGGGTCGGTCACAATGACGGAACGAATCTCAGCCGTTTCCTGGTCAAAGGTCACGGAAAGTAGGTTAAGTTTTAGGGCACACATTGCAGATTGACAGTAGCATTTCGGTTTGTCGATGCGACGTTTCGTTCCGGAGATATGCGGTGTAGAGTGCGGAAGTCGCGAAAAAAGTGGTCCAAAATTTGATGTTTTTTTGCGCCCCAAATTTGGGGAAGGGCCGCCCCGATTTTGGGGGGCATTTGTAAATCGACACCACTTCCGACCTACTGGCCAAGTTTGGTTGAGATCCCATGGCTGGTCTTTCATCTATGCTGACGAAATAAAAAAATGCAGCGGTAAAATATAATGGCCTTGCCTTCGGCGGCCATAACAAAACCCGATCAACAGCGTACTTAAGACGTCGTCTCATAGTGTGAAGATTTGTTGACAATAATAACGAAGTAAGTGCCTGAGAAATGAGATGATGATGATGATGATGATGATGATGATGATGATGATGATATGGCTGTTGCTGATGCTGGTACTCAGTGGTCCGGCGAGACACGCTGAAAGGTCGTCGTGGGCGTCTGCCGTCCAAGCCCAAGACCGTTCAGCAGAGAGTGGGCGGTCTGCTGCCCCTCATCTCGCCGCCACCACCTCCGCCGTTACGGTCTCCTCCAATCAGCACCATCACGGCCATCGTCCGAGCACATGTCGACTCCACGCCTGACCTACCTTCACTCAACTACTCACAGGTAGAATGATGTGCCACGTCACGTGACCGCATAGCCTACTGTGTGTTGCTAGGTGACATAGAGCAGATTACGACTCAAAGTGACCAGCTGTTGCTATAGACAGGTTCTGACAGTGTCTTCATGTACACTCTCGCGTCAATGCGGAATGAAACTATGAACAGTATAAACAACGTCTCAGATGCGATCAGAACTGTGTATAGTAGCGTTCTCATTGCGGCCGTCGACGGCCGTAATACGAACGTGTGCGAACGCGGGGGACGGTCTCAAAAATCTAGCATCGACGGCGTGCTACGGCCGTCGACGGCATGATCACGCATTCGACGGCGGTTGCGAGATTTCGACACCGTCCTATGCGTTTCACAGACGTTCAATCGCGGTCGACGGCCGTAACACAACGTAGACGGCCGCAGTGAAAACGCTACTTAACGTCTCAAGTTCAAGCTAACCTGACAGAGAAGCAACACAATACTTCAGTTTGTTACGTTGTAAATTATCAAATCGAACTGAAAGCATTGCATTTTAGTGTTAACTTAATAATGATAACTAGACGGGTTACAGTGTATCTGGAGACACACTGCAATATAGGCTCGAAGAGAGCGTTTTTCACCGGCGTAATCGACAGGTGACACAACTGTTTACTTATTTACTGACACACAACTTCTTTAGTTCCTGCATTCCTGCATTATACCTAGTGTCACGTTCCTGCGTCATCTGCCGTGTTACTTATTTTCAGTTTCCAATTCAGTTTGCTTTTCTTCAATATATCGCTCCTTAGGCCACACCGACACTGCAGCGTACTATTGGTTTTAATACGCAATATCGGGCATCGGACGTTGCGGAAAATGTGGGTAAGAACCTTTCTGGTGTGCAGCGTACAGACCAGTGAAAAGACTTTGAAGTGATAAGGCAAAAATGGAAACTAGATAACCCGTAGAGAGGCCATTTGGAAGTGAATTTCCAGCGATCGGTAATCATTGCGGAGTTATGACGGCCTGAACTCGCAAGACCTGGAATTATTTAGCAATTTTTGCGTTATGTTTGGAAAAACGACACCTTATGGTAAAATTTTCAAAATTCTGTTCCGAAAGTTTTCACCGCCTCACCAATCGACGTTGTTGTGTTGAAACGTCGTAAAATTTTTCCGACGGGAAATCGGCGAAATCGTGCGTTATTTACCGGACAAAAAATTTTTTGGCTCCCTCTTAAACTGTCGCTACTGTGCGGATCGCGCCCACAATCTGCCAAGGCCAGCCCCCAACATTTGGTTCACACTATTCCAGATTTCATCGAAATCGGTTCACTTTCGGCGGAGATATAGCCGAACGCGTGAAGGCCGTTCTTTCGTGCCATAGAGTAATTTCATGATAGGCTCTTCGAGCTTATAATAATAATTATCATAACTGTACTTATAGTGTACTTTAAATCATGCAGATTTCACGTCCATGTACATCTAGTTCTGTTTTTCTTTTCTGTCACCAAATATAGAACGCGTGTTTCTAGACATGCATGCTAACCTGCAAACCACTTTATACTGCCAGAAACAGACAAAGTTACTGTATACTTTATATATTCACTCACATCACCGTGTGCATGATTGTATTTCCTTAACCCTCAGTGAACTTTAATCCAGATTTTTCATTGATGTGCAATTTTGTAAGGCAAATGTTTTGAAAACAATTGTAATTTTCTGTGCCTACAAAATGTGCTGTAATAGATGCCGTGCCGGATTAAGACCTCATGGGCCCTGGCGCACCGGCGAAAATAGGGCCCCTCGGGTTCAAGTAGGCAGGGGCCCCTGGGCCCCTGCCTACTTGAACCTTATCTTTGAATTGAAATGACAACCGGAAACGCAAAATTCGAAAACAAAACAGAAAATGATTATTGCATAAAATTTACTAGCAACAAGGAATTATTCCTGAAACAGATAGGAACTATAGTCTTGTCCTGATTTTTGCGGCTGTGAATGAGTCAATAATATCTATGAAGGCAATGTCGTGGTGAAGCATGATTTTCAGCTTTCTCCGTGGCGTAGGCCTAACACATGGTGCAATGTTGCTCACCATGGAGTCGGCGCCGTTACTGGAAGATGATGAAGATGTGTCTTTGCCGTCAGTAGCAACGGTTTTCATCAAAACTTTCCATTTTACCAAATTCATACTGCACTGTTCGGAAGTACCGTACTGCGGGTCTTATGCGTAGACGTTCACTGCTTTTCCCAGGCTGTCACTGAGCTGTGCAGAAAGGCGAACATTTCTTTCACTTTGGAATAGGCCTTGATCCGACGAGACAGGTCACTTACTAAAGTATAGAGTTCACCACCACCAAGTAAGTAGAAATCTTGAACAGCTCCTAAATTGAAAGCATGCCTTCCTGTGAAAAAGGTCAAAGTTCTCTTGGCATACCTAGCTCGCTTCACAGCAAATGATGACACTTTTGAGAGCTTTTTCCCAAAAAACTGTTTGTCGTCATCTGGCAGCTCTTGGTCTTGGATGAACTCGCATGCAGAGAGCGTGCAAAAGAGCAGTTGCAGACCCGACGTGGATAGTTCCTCTCTGACTGTACCGTACTAGACCTACCACAATGGTTACCGGCGTCTAGAAGCTCGATTATCACGAGCGTATAGCGAACTACATTTCTAAATCATGGTTTCATTTATAAATAAGCAAGTCATTGTGTTTATTTTCCATAGTTAAATTTTAGGTAGCAGCGCATGCTTTAGCTACTGGAGTAGTGGTCTATTGTTACAGAACTTCTCAACCAAAAGGGCCCTGGCGTAGGTGCCCCACTTGCGCCATGACTAATCCCGCACTAAATTACAGACGACCTTCATATAACCTAGAAATTTTGTTACGATTCAGTTGTAAACTAGATGGAATGCCCACAATACAGTATTCGGCTGGAAGCGGTTTGCTATCTGTGCACAAGCTGTTTACTTTCTGCATTTGACGATGCATAGTGTCACGTGCGTGCGACTGAGTGATGTCAGCGTTATTTGCCGTGTTACTTATTTTCAGTTTCCAACTCAGTCTGCTTTTCTTCCATATTGGTCCCGAGGCTGCACAGCGGCGTACTGGTTTACCAAATATCGGACATCGGACGTTGCCTAAAACTTGGGTCAGTTTCTTGTACAACCCAGGGGAATGATTTTGAATTGATTCTAACGGTAAAAATAGAAACTAGACATGACGTAGAGGGTGACTTTGGTAGTAAATTTCTGGCAATTTATAATCATTGCGGGGTTTTCGCGGTTGCTAGATTTCCATACCGTCCTATGCGTTCGCAGACGTTCAATCGCGGTCGACGGCCGTATCACAACTGAAGTCGCAAGACGTTGAAATTTTGTGAGAAATTTTTGCGTTTTTTTAAACGACCTCTTATGGTAAAATTTTCAAAATACTGTTCCGAAAGTTTTCATTGCCTCACTGATCGACGTTGTTATGTTTAAATTTCGTGAAATTTGGCCGACTGGAAATCGACGAAATTGTGCGTTATTTACCGGACAGAAAAACTATTTCGCCTGCCTCTCAAACTGTGGCTACTGCGTGGATCGCGCCCGAAATCTGCCCGAGCCAGCGCACAACAATGTACTCAGATTGCTCCAGATTTCATCCCAATCTGTTCGCTGTCGGCGGAGTTATAGCTAACCGCGTGAACACCGCCAAATCGCGCCTTTAAGTGAATCCAATATTCGGCGGGACGACTAATAAAGGCGCATACTATATCGTGTAAATTGTATGAGAGAGAAACAGCTATCACAGATCACGGCGTGTGACTGTGTTACTTACTTACTTGCTGGATGTGGTGTGCAGTACTGCGAGGTGATGTCGAGCGACTCTGACGAAGCGCAGTACGCACGTCGTCTGTGCCTCGTTCTGCTGGATCGGTCCATTGCCGTCGTCAGACAGTGGGCGTCCGCCGTGCCGGGCTTCAATCAACTTCTCTCACACGATCAACAACTGCTCTTCCGCACGTCGCTGCTTGAAGTGTTGACACTGCGACTGGCTGACCGGTCAGAAACGCAATCTCATACTTCACTCCAGTTACCTCTCCTCTCTGTCACTCACGCCGTCAGCTTTTGTTCATTCTCTTAACATGTTGTTGTGGTTACAGAAATACAAAAACATTTAATTGAGCCAATGGACAGCTCTGTTGATAGCAACTGAAAAAATATTTGCTTAGACTCTTAAAGAATGCGCCATTTTCTCTTTACCCACGCCGGCTGTATAACCGCCGGCGTGGGTAGGGCGTTCAGTCGCGTCTGTCTGTTTGTCTGTCTGTTTGCCGCGCTCTAAAAAGAAAACGGCTTGAGCTATCAGCACCAAACATGGTACACATATAATCTATTGCAGTCGCTCGGCATGCATTGACCCACAGTTCAAAAGGTCAAAGGTCAAGGTCACATGGTTACGAAAATAGTCACGGTGGCAGCACGGTTGCTAGTGACGTGTGCTGCTATGGCCGTGTGCTGCTGCTGCCGGCGTGGCTCTGCATGTCGATACGACTGCCTATGTTTTCTTGTTTAGTCTGTTTTTAATATTTTTGTTTATTTTCCTGGCTGCTACCATGAGACTTATTGTCAACTAATTTGTTACACTGGTAAATCACATTCGTCGAGTTCTCTCTTCTATCAACCATTCCATAATTTAACATCACTAATGTATCATCGTATTATTTGTACTTGATTATTTTTGACATATTACTGCATTGGAACAGTTTATTTTTATTCGGCTCGAAGCTATAGGCTTTAGCCGAATATTGGATTCACTTTACGGCGCGTTTTGGTGGTGTTCACGAAAGCGAATCGATTTGGACAAAATCTGGAGCATTGCGAGTACATTGTCAGGGGCTGGCTGTGGCAGATTTCGGGCGCGAATCGATTGGTACCAAAACCGCTGACTTCGAATGACCTTGAACGGCGTAATGGCCCGGGGCGCATTGCGTAAAAGTGGTTGAATATATACATAAACATTCTGCGACAGAAATGTAGCCCAAAGCATCTAGTTTTTAGCGATATATCACTCTCACGATGATACGATATAGCCTACATGATATCGACAGCTTAGAATCATGGGGGTGTAACTCGAATTTATATCAGTATTCGATTACGTACTGCTGTTTATTCAATATGACCAAGGCCAGTTTCGCACCAGCTGCATGAAGCTGGTTCTCGAACGTCCTGTTATTCGTCAATTAGCTTACTGCAAGGCAACGAGGTATAAATATTCTATAACTGCAAGCTCGAAATTCCGTAGCAATTCATAAATTCAACACTTAATGCGCGGTACTTGCCTAGCTATCGTTTAATTTGAAGTTTGGTGAGTTGAATGCGATGCAGGGTGAAACCGAACGAAGCGCAGCTGATATTCTGTGACGGTTCAGTGCTTCATCGTAGTCAATGTGACGCAGGTCTCGGCCACGACTGGACATCGGTCATCATCAGACTGACCAGTTGGCTACGTCGAGCTCCCGCTGTTGACCTGTCGTCAGTGGCTAGCCTCGCGGCCCTCGCACTTGTCACAGGTAACTTCGTCTTGTATACACGGTGTGCCAAAACTACAGTTGTTCCGAACGTTCACTGATGCAATAAAAACAACCTCAAAGATAGAAAACGTTAAAACTGTTGGAAAAGTTAATTATAATACATCGTATAGTAGGCCTAGGTCTAAGTCGGCCTATTTATTGCAGTAGGCTGTCACGTTCTACGCAAGTAAAATAGGCCTTGGTCTACTTTAAACTACTTAGCGACTGCGTCGTGCATTGCTGGATGTTGACGTCGTCTTGGTTTAGCGATTTCCGACGTAGCATCATCTGTAGTGGACAATATCTCGTGGACGTCGTTCTCACGTCCACGTGTCTGCATGGCTGTCAGTCACACACGCCGAACTGTTAATAAGAGCCATCATGATGACCCGTCATGCCGGGTCATCATGTCGGCCCGGCGACACATACATGGACCTTCTGTCTTACCCAGTGTCACCATGTTACTGTGTTGTGACAGGAGACCGCGCTGGCCTGCACGACGCTGTCCAGGTCGAGGCGGCACAGTCGACGTTACTGGCGGCCCTCAAGACTCACTGCAGCGGACGCTATGGTCGTGACGCCAGTGTCATGATCGGGCGACTGCTGAGCCAGCTCGTCGAACTGAGGTCCATCGCACGGCAAGCTGAGGATGTGTTGACGTCATGGCTGAGGACGACCAGCGACGGGACAGAATTGGCCGTCCTTAGACGCATTGTCTCCGTCATCGACGATCATCCAGCCAGTCACCACCAGCTGTCTGGGTCGACTGTCCAGCCAGTCACGTAGATCATCACCAGCTGTCTGCATCGAC
>Ga0209363_1001418_pt1 | contig 11446 bp, 9 predicted proteins | sample WorMetexBAHAMAS3_FD_187385 | JGI IMG/M metagenome (GOLD analysis project Ga0209363, IMG submission 187385) | Marine gutless worms symbiont microbial communities from Max Planck institute for Marine Microbiology, Germany - Inanidrilus exumae... | ecosystem: Host-associated > Annelida > Digestive... | reverse complement strand
TGGCTAGCTATCGTCTAATTGGTTAAACGAAGTAGGTTCTCTTTTTTAGTATTTTGAAGTACGTACGTGCCATATCGTCGTAAAAAGTTGACGTTTGCTATCTCATCTCCTGATGAGTTCTTGTGTTTCTAGGAGGGGTGTGAAGTATTGTCTCGCTGAAGAGTGTCTCTCTGTATATGTATATGTATGTTTGTTTGTCTGTCTGCTCACATATATCAAAACCATAAAGACAACTAGTCACTAGCAGAGGAAGATCAGTTTTTATCCCTGCATGTTGCAAGAGTGTGCTCATGGGGAGTATGCAGATGCATTAATGACTATCATTACGTAAAAGATCACTGAAACTTAAAGATCAGGTTGAGAAAGTTTTCAAACAGAGTTGGATTACAACTTTATCATTTAAAAGATCATATACATTAGATTTTAACAAATTCCGCCAATTTTTTGTTTGGTACTATGCTGCTGATTTATGATAGTATATTTTAGAAGTTCATGCAGTGAATAAGAGAACAGCATTAGGCCGCATGACATAAAACAGGTTTTTTGGCTGTAGGCTTGCAAAAATGATTTAATTAAGAGTCTGCTTGAGCAGCTTTTTAGACATTGTGTGCAGTTGTGGTGGTCACATTTCTGCTGTGAATGAATCTGTCATACAGGTAAGTCGCACATGGCTGTCGTGCAGACCATTAATGACAAAGGTCCTGGAGATCCGTTCTACGAGACCGTCGGCTTGGTTACACTGGAAGATATCATTGAGGAAATCATACAGTCGGAGATTTTGGATGAAACAGACGTCGTCAGTAAGTATCATCTGTGATGATTATGGCAACAGTGATGCTGGCAGTTTGTGAGATACTCAGTACTGAAGAACTAAATTGTTGCATTATGTGTAGCAGTGCTAATAAGGTATTGTAGTAACAGCAATACGACATCATTAACAACTCTGAACCTGCACGTAACTGAACCAGACAGCAATGGTCAAAGGAGCATTAGACTGTAATGAATGCTGAGCCAAAGATTTATGATGATGATAATGTCTTATGATAATGTCTGTGGGACAAGGTGCATTTGGAAATGGCTAGAGGATGGAGAGGTACTGTTATAGAAGCATATATTCGTACGATAGTTTTTGATACGTTGTCAACTTCTTTATGGTTATATTTTCTGTTTAAAGGTATGCATATTTGCGTCATTAATATATTCATCAGGTAATCCACAGATGTGAGCTTTATTAGATTCATTATCTCAGCCATCAAAACAGTCTAGAATTAACTTATGACAGTTTGCAGAAGACACAGAGATCCATGTGCCCTACATTGTGTTAAACGTAAGCATCTTGTCTACTAGGAAAACCTCAAACATGTTGATTTTCCACCGATACTATTAATACAGAAGAGGGTTTTTAATGTTGCCGCTGAATATTACATTGGATATGTTGAAAACCTTATGTAGTCACACAGTATTTAGCTAGCATACATTAGCTAAAGCCTGTAAAACATTCTTTTGTAAACATAATACGTTTTTGCATGAGATGGAGTGATGGCGTAGTTCATTGTGTGTTTGTATGAATTGTTCGCAGCCGACAACAGAGTCAAAGCTCCACGCAAGTCGCATGTCAAAGATTTCAGTATATTCAATCAGCCTGATGAGCAGAATTATCCACGACTGTCTCCGCAGCTCGCACTGGCCACATTCCAGTACCTGTCCACGTGTGCGTTTTGTTATTTTGTGATTGGTTTGCATTACAGAAGATGTTTCTACATGTAATATTCACTGAACTTGCTATTCTAAACTTCTCTACAGGATTGTGCAAAACAGTGGAACCATCGGCATTGCTGCCTTTATGCTGGCTGCAGTCTGTTAACTTCTTGTCACAAGTTCTTTTAGCTCGGCTTGCAACTGTGACGTCACACGTCTTACTTACTAACCTGGTTGCAAGTGTTTTAAGGTCATTTTAGTCAGCTCCTCCGAGTCAACCTAATAAAGTGGGTCTCAAATGTCCGCCCATCCGTACGTCCGTCCGTCCGTCCACAAAAAGTTTCTTGTGATTTCCATGAAATTTGGTATATAGGTAGAGGTCGATGAGTGATGCATGACGGTATGCAGTGTGACCCTATCCAGGGTCAATGTCAAGATCACGAGCCTTTGAAAGTCGGAAATTCCGCCATTTTCAAAGGCTAACTCCTCCGCCATTTACAACGGGGGCTGGCAAATGACCACGGATTGTTAAATTAGGGCACAATGCCTAAAGCTTATCGGGGCCGAATTTTTGATTTTTGTCCTAGTTTATGTGTCACGTGACTTTGAAGTTGGCAGTAAGTAGGAGTCGACCGTCAGTCCCGTATGGGGCTAATTTATTGTTATTTTGAATCCAAGTCCCAAATACCAGCGGCACTATCAAAATATAATTATTTCAGTCCAAACTTTAACTTGGGAGATTGTAACATGTCGAAATGACTGTTGCTATGACTGTCGTTTGCATATAAGGTACAATGTTGTTTGTCATCTTCGTTGTTTATCGAGTGCCATTGTTTTGGTAATTTGTCTGCTAGCGGTTGCACCATTCAAGCCGGAATTCATATCAGAGAGCATCTTGCAACGTCTAATCAAGCAGAACGTGATCGTCTGTTTTCGCCTGACGGACCCGTCTTCATCGGAGTGTTTCCTGTACCGATCTGGCAAGCAGTGTGACTACTTTATCATGGTCCTGCAAGGACGTGTACAGGTGGAATTTGGAAAAGAGAAATTGTTGTTTGAGGGTGGACCATTCGTCTACTTTGGAGTCCAGGCTCTGGGTATGATCTCGGTTGGATTGATATAACGTAAAGTACTAAGAACGAGTGTTCAAAGTAATTTGGCAAAGGGCCGAATCGCCGACTTGTGTCCACTCGTGGCTGCGAATAGATTTGTCTGATCTTAACTGCATCTAATTCGCTGTTCCTTTGATCCACATAACTCAGCCTTCCAAAACAGCGTCTCAGTTGTTTCACCCAGTGTGGCACAGCTCACTTATATGCCCAAATCGCTGAGTTGTCACCCCACAGCTGCGAATGGATTATCTGATCTTGACCCCCGTCTAATACATGGTTTCACGGACCAACAAGAGTCAGCCCTCCACCACCCAAACAGCATCTTGATCCGTCCGTTTTTGCACAGCTCGCTCATTTGCCCAACAGACACACACAGACCATGCTACATATGACATCTGTCACTATAGACCACATCTATGCTATGTGTGCCATGCGACCTGCAGAGTTGGCTTTAAATTGAAGTTATAGTCACAGTCACGTTTGTGATTGGCCAGTTGCATTTTATCATCCGATGATAGTGTTTTTGTTGGTACTGAGCCAGTGTAAATGGAGCAACACCCCTTCTGTCGGGAGTCTAGTGATGGATGATGAAAGAATGAAGCGAGGCTCAGGGTCTCAGGGATGTGTGTTTCATACAGTGCTTTAACACACTGTGGCACCTATAACTTGGTGACTGTGATTTATTACGATTCTGGGCACGCGAAGCAAATAAATTGCATAGCATTGACAAGAGTTTAAAAGATCATTTAGATATGATATCTATGTACTGATGTCTTGGGAGTCGACGTTGATTATTTAGCCTGCCCAGCATATGCATGCCGAAGGGCTGTGCGTTATAACTGCTTTTTTGATGGTCCTCTTGGAGACCGGTTATCTCACAGTGTACTGGACCAATCCTCACCAAATTTTCAGGATAGGTGCACACATATGGGTGAGCACGATCAATCTGACATTGTTTTTGCTCTTGCTCAAGGGACATAATTGTGGTAACCGATTATTGTGCGATTCCGCGAACCCACTTTCATTCGTTGTGCTGGCATTTCACATTTGATGGTAAGATCGCAAAATTGCTGCACAAGTTAACACCACTGATGACTTCTCTATATCCGATAAAAATTTGGTGAAGTTTGGTCCAGTAACCCTGAGTTCTGCAGGCGCGTTTGTGCCGCGTGGGCTACACGCTGGGCTTTGTCGCGCATTTCTGGTTGTGATCTATTTCGTGGCGTCGATGTGTGTCAGTGCTGCCTTCAACGATGGCGAAGCCAGCGAGTATGACGAGTGTCAGCAGCCTGAGTGAGATCATCGGCACGTTGCCACAGTCGCCGAAGGCTCCGTACATACCTGATTTCACCGTTCGCGCCATCACCGACCTCCAGTACATCCGCATCCGACGCGCTCACTACATGGTGGCGTTGCATGCGACTCTGCTGGAGCGGCAGCGGCGCAACACCACACAGTCGGACGGCACGCACAGTGCACAGGCTGCGGCGCTCGACGACGAGGAAGATACGTTTACCAAGGAGTGGCAACGGGCTCAGAGAGTTTTGTCCATCAGTCCAACTGGAGCGACGCGGTCCGAAGCAGGATCGATCCGCGACGACGACGTCTCCATGCGCGACATTGCCATCTCTAATCCCGCAGACGGCACCAGTTCCGAAGTGGGAGTACGGACCGAGTTCAGTACCGGGTTTTCCCCGCTCATGCATCGCTCCAGTTCGATGAGCTCGCCACAGGACAATGCCAGCACAGTGTCCTCCAATAATGATCCTTTCAAGCACCGCCTGGAAAGTCACCTCTTTACCTAATCTATCTGTCACACCAAGGATGTTATGTATTCTAGGTTGGATTTGCAGCAGTCCCATTATTCACTGTATCTCCATGTTTACTCTGCCCTCCTGTGATGGTCACGTGATTACAGTAAAGTTGTTCACAGCCTAGAATATGTAACATCCTTGATGTATGCCTCCGCCTAACAGCAGCAGACCACGTCACACACGCGTATTCAATCGTGATAATTCACATTGCTTGGTAAAAGAATTAATAACAACCTACAATGTTAACTTTCTGTTGCTGAATGATTAATTTTTCTGTAATTTGGTGTTTTGTCGATTTTTCTGCAATTAGATTAAACAATACACTGTGTTTTTTATATATAGTCATGTCATCAGGCCTGATGACTGCTAACTGATCAGTCCAGCCTAGAATATGTAACATCCTTGATGGATGCCTCCGCCTAACGGCAGCAGAGCACCTCACACACGCATATTCAATCGTGATAACTCACATTGCTTTCCTTACAGCTGTTCACATTATTTGTCACTGTTTCTGTACATTTTGGGTATCATGGGTACTAGAAGTCTGCAGTTGAGATCTGTCGGTGTAAAACGTAGTCAAGTGAATTGTAAATTTTGCTGTAGTTTTTAGGTTGACTCCTCCGAATTGACCTAATAAAGTAGGTATCAAATGTCTGTCCGTACGTCCATCCGTCCACAAAAAGCTTCTTCAATTTCAATGAAATTTGGTATGTAGGTAGAGGTCGATGAGTGATGCGTGACGGTATGCAGTATGACCCGATCCAAGGTCAAGGTCACGAGCCCTGGAAATTCGGCCATTTTCAACGGCTATCTTTTCCCCCATTTGTAATGGGGGCTGGCAAATGACCACGGATTCTTAAATTAGGGGGCAATACCTAAAGCTTATCGGGCCACATTTTTAATTTTTGTTCTAGTTTTTGTGTCACATGACTTTGAAGTTGGCAGTAAGTAGGAGTCGACCGTCAGTCCCGCATGGGGCTAATTTTCTTTTAGCTGTCTAGTACTTTCTGTAGGAGTTTGTAGTGAAATCATGATAAATTAATGTCACTTGCAGTGAATTTATATCGATTTACACAGTAGTGTTTCTCTAGTTAATTCACATCTGATTTTTCTTGATCTTGATTGTCTCTACAGTAATAAATTAGTAACATTGATGTCGTATTTGTAGATAAACTTGAGGAATTTCCCGGTATCGTTTAGAACGCACTGTTAGTTAGAAGACCAGCTGTCTGTAGTTATCTTGCTGTAGCTATGGGGTGGCACAAAAAGCTGGAGTATTGGCCACCATGAGCCAGTAAGGTGCCACAGACATTTGGCAGAGTAGTGTGACAACGTGTGTAAGGAAGTGATGACTTTATTACACTTGCCGCATCTAGCGGAAGCATAATGTAATGATCTGGTGTCCATCCGTCTGTCTGAATGTCTCTGTGCCGTCGGCATACTTCCCACGGGTGAGCATGCGAAGCGGCCAGCATTTATTTCGGCCTGACAATAAAGAGGACCCACGTAGTTGTTGTTGCCTATTTACTGTTGAGTCCAGTGGTGAAAGATTTCGAAAATCCGTCTGCATTTGGTGATGTTACAGGTAGAAGTTAAGTGGTACTCGCAGTGGCTTATACAACTAGTTTTTTTGCACCAACCTTTAGTTTGGTAGTCACGTTATTGAACTGTTTAGTGACACATGTATGGCCATCAGTGAGATTGTGCGACCTATGAAACCCATTATTTGCCGATGTTTCCTTAAATGCATCGAGACGTGTTGCGTTGTTGAAACACTTCATTCATCTGTATTGCATCTTTGTATGCTTGCTGATTAGCGGGTAAAAAACGGCAGTGTGGTTTATGTTGGTAGGTGAATTTTGTGCCCTGCAGTGAGTTACAGCTGTTGTTGTTATGATTAATGTGTAGCTTCATAAGTAGAGACTTCAGTGATTCGGTATAAGGACCAACTTAGTTGGCGATGAGTTATGTTTTGAGAGGGTGATCTTTTTGTATATACTGTGATAATCTACTGCTGTTTTGTAGCAGCTTGCACCGGCGTTATTAGTCGCGTACACTGAAATGTGAAAAAAGATATTGTAAAGGTACTGGATAGTGCATTCCTGTGAGATGTGCATAAAGTGAAAGAGGGGATAGAAGAAAATGCATTAACATGTACATTACATTTTTATCGGTTAGTTGTCAAATTTTCCAAAGCTTTTGTTAACCGTTTATTTCTAGAATGTTAGCTTGATGTTTAAAAAACATACACTGTATGTTTATTTATCCACAAGTGTGGTGGGGTAAGTTACAACATTTTTGTATGGAATACTCATTAAATGCAGTCGACTCGGCTGTTTGTCTAATACAGTTTGGATTGCAGGAGTGTACATGTTCCTGTAGATTAGAAAATGTCCGAAGGAAAGTTTTAATTGAATTTTAATGAAGAAAGTGAGCAGTTATAAGTCCTGCTATGAATAAACCAGTCAGTAGAAATCAGTCAGTAGTGCCGAATTGCAGTTGTAATTTTTCTGAGTTTTATATGCTGCCTGTATGATGAAGCAATGCTTATTTTCGTTGCTCTGATGTGTTGTGGGGCCTTTCCATACAGGAGACCGCATTCTCGATTGCAGTACGTCTGTCTGTCTGTCTTCCATCTGTCCTGTACGTGCCCATATGAACTTGAAAATAAAAAGACCAAGAAACTCATGGACTAGTTTTGAGGTCAAAATGTAAGCTTAAAAGACCGCAGCTCTGACACACAGAGTGGCTTCTAAACTAATACAACAACGTAATATCAGATATGGTGATCGAGTTTCCTAGGTCGTGAGTGAGTTGTTGATGCTATTTTAGGTCAAATGTTAAGACCTTGTAACTGTAGAATGGTCAGTTGTAGAGCATTTGAATTTGGTGAAAATGTTCAGCAGGGTGCATATCACAAGTGATGCTACACTGTCACACAGCTTATATTAATTGTGACTGTAGTGTTTGTCCGTTAATATCCTATGCAGTGTTCTTTGCCACTCCAGTGTCAGATGGAAATTTTGTTGCACAAATATGCCACAGTGATGCCAACAGATGCTCAGACATTGTGATGCAGAATTCACGCATGCACATTTTATACGACATCGCATGCAGCCGTGCCTGAAACTTGGCACGAGTCTTCCCAAACAAAGCTAACCGTAATGATGACTGTAGTTCGGCCCAGTCCAACACAACATAAACCATCCTTTCTGGCTACGGATGCAAAATTACATGCCTAAAACCCAGCCGGACCCCACACAGTTGACTGACCAACAAATGGTATGGTGCAACCAGGAGGACCTCACCCACAACGTGTCAGCCATCTTGACTCATTTTCATTCTTAGCCTTTCTAATGCCACATCTGCAGTGCTTTTCTGCGGTATCTTTTGCTGTGCAGGCAAAGCATTGGATATGAGGTGATGGATGTAATTTCTGGAGGTTGTTAATTATGAGGTTTGATGCTGGAACATTGTGTATTCATGGACTAGAATGAAACTTCTGTTGGTTAGTCATTACTTCTCGTAGGTTGCCTTTGATGTGACTTGAGTGTTTGTGATAAACTTAAGTCCAGAGTAAAGACAGTGATGAGTGAACGTAATGTTACTCTAGTTAAGTTTGCAGTGTTGTTTTAGTTTATTGCTGTTAACTGCCATCGTTGTTAGTTCTGTGATAATGTGGCATTTTGTGTTGACGTGGATGTCAGATTCAGTTACAAAATTTAATTCCTTGTCCATCCCAGAATTTTATTTTAAAAACAGCCAATAACTTCTGGAGTTATTCAGTTCACAGACAGAGACAAACCAAACCGCTGGTGAACTGTGACAGAGATAACTAGGCCTATAAATTTTTCCCGCCATTGCGGGATTCCCAAAGTTCGCGAATTTGACCTACTGCCGCGAATTCTTGCATTTTGCCGCGAAGTGCCGTAAATCTGATTACTTTTATTCATTAGCGACTAAATAACAGTGTCGATTATAAAATAAAACATGGAAATTATAGAAATGTATTCAGTTTTATTTTATACAACTGATTAACTGATTTACAGCACGCAATGCAATGTGAAACTGATTTAAATGTACTGACTGAATTGACGTTACTCACTCACTGACAGTTTTTAATTTATCTCTAGTTAAACAAATTAAGCTCTACAAAATTTATCCAACTATACCTTCTTACTCCACGCTTCCTAATTCATATCAATGAAAGGACCAAATCTTATATAATCGATTACGCATTGTACATACTCGTTTAACACATTCTTATCTTACTCAACACACAGATCCTCCAAAACGTATCAACTGTAATCAACTTCTCTCTGTCAAACATACTAACAGAATGTATTTCATATGGTCAAACACGACATCAATACTATTCCTTTACTGTCACTAAAAACATCTTCAATCATACACTCAGTCAAAATATACAAAATTGTATTTTAAAAATCTACTTATATGATGAACTATAATTTCTAAAGAGAAATCTTACACAAATTATACTTTTTCAATTAAATAATATACCTAATTTCAATTTGCTTACTTAATCTAAATCTACTGTTTGTTGTCATATTTTTCTTTTTCAGTTATCTTGCCCCAAGAATTAATACTTATTAAATTTTAATATTTATAATATAGTTCTACCTTAAGGGTGCGATATGACCTAAATTGTGTTGAAAGTGTCGATAAACTCCAACCAGCCTCTGGTGTGAGACATACAAGTGTTTAAATACATACTGTAGTTCGTCTTTTGCTTCTGCTAGTCTGCTGCTGTTTGTGATATTCATGTTACTTAGTTATTTCGTCCCCAATAGGTTGCTAACTATCGCAATAGCATGTCTGTATGTTTCTTAGTCTGTTGGTTTGTCTGTTTGTATGCTTGCCTGTTTCAAAAACCAACGTCCAACTTTCAACAAGTTTTCTGTACGTGTTGTCTATGACAGTGGCTCAGTCGGAGCCAGTCCTCCTCGGATGGCATTGCAATTCCGATTTTGTGGATGACGTCATGTTATATAATGGAGTGAATGGTCCAGAATCAAAGATAATACGTACTTTTCATCCAGATCGCCATGTGGCAGCACCAGGGCGAAGTTTGCCGTCTCAGACAGCATCTTGTTCTCTGCTTGAAACTAATCAGTTTAGCGTTCTTTCTTTCTTTCTTTCTTTCTTATTTTGCCACTAACAAGAAGGTGAAGGTCCAGATCATAGCAGATTTTGGATGCCACATATTTGAACACCGTGTAATAGAAAGTCAGCATTTGTACATCTCTACCTATATCATTAATTTTTAGGCCACATCACACGCGTTGCATTTGCATAGGTGCAGCCGATTGCTACAGTTGTCTGTGTACTGATCACGTGGACGTGCTGTGCAAAAACGGCTGAACTGGTCGAGATGCCGTTTTTCGAGGTTGACTCGTGAGTACAGGGAACCATGGAAATGGACAATATGTGGGTGGTCCAGCTCATTGAAAATCATTGGGAGTCTCTGCTGCAGCGTATACAGCAAGAGAGATCATTCACTCCTCAATAATGGCATGACAGCGCCACTGCTGCAGCTGACTGCAATGCTCCCAAATGGTCAGTGTAACATTACAATGTTCCCCGTAAAAAAATTCTGCCTCCTGCAATGTGGCCGTTCGTCAAGATTCTTTGATCCTTGTTTCATTTTATATCGTTGTCAGTTATCATTGTAATGTAGTTTTGTTCTTTAGAGAAAGTAAATAGAAATTTAGACTTTCGATTAGTAGCAGACACTAGTCAGTGTTTAAAAAGCTTTACATTGTTTTTCTTTCTGTTTGTAACTAAGATTTAATGTTCTAGTTGTAAAACCTCTCACTGATTTAGAGTTGTTGGACTAATTTGAATGTTTAATGTGTATTATTTCACAGGTGGCATAGATTAGCACTGTAGCTTACCGTCATTCCATGCCTCTATGATTGTTGCTGTTTATGCTGTGATGATAAGTAATGACCGTTTCGGCTAAGATAATCGGTCTGTACGTGTGAGACTGAAAGTAAAGTAAACAGTGTATAGCAGTTAGCATCAACTTAGCCTCACCGCTACTGGAAACTCACATGTCACATGGGATCACACAGTGTTACCTGTCACCCGGCAGAGGTGAGAATCCCGTTCCCCAGCCGAAGCAGGTACTTGATTTAGCGACCCTAGAGGGATGCAAGGCTGAGTTGACATATGTTACGTGATAGCGGACCGGCTGGGAATTGAACCCGCGACCTGTAAGTCACAAGTCCAGCGCCCTACCGCAGCACCACCACGCAACCAACACTACATTTGTTGGTGCCTACACCGATTGAAAGTCGGCAGTAAATTTTGAGCTGTGGAAAATACATCAAGTTCCCACTGATGTGGTCTCAATACAGTCCTAAGACCAAACTAGATTGAAAGTACTCTGAGAGAGTACAACTACCCGCGAAAGCTGATTACATCTCCCGGCACATGAGTGCAGCTAACTCGACAAACGCTTGCGGCCGCCATCTTGAAAATCGTAAAATGGCCATATCTCAGCCGCGGTTTGAGCGATTTCGACGAAATTTGGCATGGTGACGCAGTTCGGCCCTCGTGACTGTTTGGCCCGTTACAGAGATCTACAGAAATCCAAGATGCCGGCGGCCGGCATCCTAACAAGTTAAAAAATACGATATCTCGGCAACGGTTTGAACAACCTAGTGACTTTTCAGTATTCACTTAAGTTGAATTTTACTATGCGCACAATTCAGTATGGACTTGTGAACTCGGCTATGGGGCAGATACCATGTTCCACAGAACGTATTTCTTGTTATCTGCCCCATAGCTATAGCATAT
>Ga0209363_1001417_pt1 | contig 11449 bp, 3 predicted proteins | sample WorMetexBAHAMAS3_FD_187385 | JGI IMG/M metagenome (GOLD analysis project Ga0209363, IMG submission 187385) | Marine gutless worms symbiont microbial communities from Max Planck institute for Marine Microbiology, Germany - Inanidrilus exumae... | ecosystem: Host-associated > Annelida > Digestive... | reverse complement strand
TATGTCTGCCCATGAGTTCGTATAAATATAAGTCAGAAGTGCTGCAAATAAAATGCAAACGGGCAGTTGTTCTGCTTTGTGATAAATGCTTACCGTAGGCGTGCGAATTGTCACAGAGTAAAAGAAGCACTGTTCTTCTATCGAGAGCCTCTTTTTGAGCCATGAATTAAGGATAAAGATTTATCCACATTTTATGCACCGAAGTCAGTGGCAGCTTACGTAACTTTCTGACCCTTCATATTAGCCATACGATGACTACAATCGTAGTGATGATTTCTTAATTTCATTTTACAAATGTGCCGCTCTTGATTTCAGTGTGTCGGTATTACGGCTTGTCGTGTCGCAGATGTGATTTAATGGGAGTAGTTTGCGGCGTGGCACGTCGAGGGCTTACGCTAGATGGGCGGGCTCGATAAAGACACGTTGACCGGACAGACGGACATGGACAAAATGATCGATCGGCTGCTGGAGTCAGCGTCACGCAGATTATCTGCCCGTCATTGATTTGAGCTCGTCGTCTCGCCCGTACGATCACATGTACAGCGAACGCCCTTCTAGTCTCGCGGCGGCGACAATCTGCCTTCATCTGTCTGCATGACTCCCACTCCTCGGCTACGTTGCTGAAAAATACCAAATATCTTCGACGTTAGCGTAACATAGAACTATTTTTATCGGCCATCTGACTTTTCAGTCCAAGGCGTCCCACTGAACTGATAGTTTTAGGGGCGTATCCAATCCAACCCATTTTGGGAATAGACACGATAAAAAAATCCCGGGCAGATCGGGTCGCAGGGTAGACGCCGGCGGATGTTTTTTCTTCGCCTCGCGAAAAAATAATTTAGATGTAAAACATGGATGGCTGAAATTGCAGGAGTGGACAATGACGGAGTGGATTTAAAGTGCCGACAAGTGGAAAATTGTCGACATCGTATACAGTTATTATATAGATTTTCATGTTGGCCACCGAAGTACTTAGTTGCGCAACTTGACCGACTATGATGTTTAGCACTACTGAATTAGGCTAAGCAGTAGCGCCTATTTCAATACATGATGGAACTCAAACGCTGTGCTAACAGGGTGGCTGCTGAAAGTGTAACTTGACCTGACTGCCGTACGAACATTACTACGGTGATTAGCGTCTTTATGTAGGCGTATAGGTATATGGCTGTTTATTCTAAAGCATGCCACTTCTACTGACAAAACAAGAAGCTCAGCTACCGCAGAGGGTCCGCGCAACGCGCTATGTTACTAACTTCGTGCTATGTTTCACGAGCAATGAGAGGTATAAAGGTTTCAAACAGCAAAGTGATCTTCAAGGTCATTCAAGGGCATTGGCATATGGTGCCATTCGATAGGCCACATACGATATCCTGTTGGTCTTCCATTGCAGCTATGTATGTATCTTGCACCGTGTCCGAGATATTATCACTTATTTCCCAAAATTTAAAGAGGTCACGCGACTCTGAACACATCTCTTCTGGGATGCATGCACTCATACTCCTGTATCAATCAGTATACGAAATTTGAAGTGCCTAGCTTCACCAGTTACAAAGATATGATTGGGGCAAAATTAAAAAACGGATCACGTGACTCTGACCATGCCCCTTTTAGGGGTGCTTTGTCACCGTAGACTATAGGATTTGATACAGTCTACCTGCGTGCAATATTTGGCGATTCTAGCTTCAGCCGTTCTAGAGATATCATTTGGAGTGTCAACGTTTAAAATGGGTCACTTGACCTCTACCACGCCCCTTTAAGGGTGATTTGTCATATTTATGCCGGGGTTTGACATAGCCTACATGCGTGCAAAACTTGACCACTCTAGCTTCAGCCGTTTCGGAGATATGGTTGGTACACACCAAAATTTAAATGGTTCACGTGACCTGACCATGCCCCTTTCAGGGATAGTTTGCCATCCATGGGCTAGCACTTGCTACAATCAACATGTCTACCTAATTTGAAGTCTCTATCTCTATCCACTACGAAGATACGAAAGGCGATACAAAATAGCGAAAATTGGGTGGTTTGGGTATAGTTAGGAGTCACTTGAGGTCACTGGAAATAGCGCCATTCGATAGAACGCATATACGAGTTCCTATTAGTGTTCCATAGTAACTATGTAAACTGTCACGGAAAACTATCTATCACCTATCTTGCACAGTTTCTGAGCTATAGCGATATATTGGTCGAAAATCGCCGATTATAACATACCCCACCTTTATTTGGCGCCATGATAGGGGGTGATCCCGTTGGAATTTCGCCGAGATTGTAGGCATCAGAAAGCTAGAGTTTCTGGGCTATCGTACGGCGGTATTTGCATGATCTTATGTTTAGCCGTTTTTGTACAGTGCTGGCTTACGAGTGACAGACGGACAGGCACACGATGACAGCATATACCACGCTACCATGGCGTGTCGCGGTAAAAACTGACATTAGAATTAAACCATGATCAAAAACTCAGGAAAACAGGATTCCGCACTGCAGTACCGATGAGATTGTTGCAAGATGTTGCAAGACGAGTTTTTGCGAAAAAAAACAGATTGTCGCTAATACGAATAGCTGATTCTTTCCAGCAAATGCTTAGTAAACGGACAGATTCAGCGTGTGTGGAACGCAACACGGTATCGTTTTGGACGTCGGATCAGCTGGCGTCACAGTCGCGAGTGGAACAGATGGACAGCGAGATGCGTCGACGGATCCATTCCCGCGGGAATCCGAACAGTTCAGTTCAGTCTAGTGTGTCCGTCTCGGTCTTATCTCGTCATGCACGCCAGCTTAACGTGATCGCGCGCACGCGGTCCATCAACCGACGAAAGGAGAGTCTTCGTTGACCGGGCAGCTGTCGTTGCCGTCGCTGGATTAGCATGAGGCCGGCCGGACTGAGCGATCGCTAACTCATCTCAGCCTCGGGTCTGTCGGACGGCGGGCGCTCTGATAACATGACAGAGCAGTCTCTTTCGTTGAGCAGCCGTTGAATGCACGACCAGGAACTAGAAAGGTGTTGCGTTGCAGACCCGCGCAGTACCTGCTCAACCCATTTTTGACCAGTGTTCCAAAATGGGGACAGTGACTACGGTAGTCGATGCCAGGCTGGCTAACCGACCATTTTTAGTTTTTGACTTTCGGGCACTCTGGCGCTCAGGGTTGAGCGCCAGAGTGCCAGAAAGTCAAAAACTAACAATGGTCGGTTAGCCAGCCTGGCATCGAATCCCTGAATTTGTGTAGCTATTTTTAAAACATTGAGCTACAATGGGTTAATGCGCTCGTCATTCGGTAGACTAAACCCAATTGCTTTCTCAAAGGTGGGTTGGCGGTTTCTACCGGCAAACTGTTTCACGTGTCGCATAATTCATACAGCATCTTTGGCATGCCGCAGAAGCCGAAAGTAGGCAGATAAGTCGTCTGTTGAACTGTTGCAACTTACAATAGCTGTAGTTGTTCTGCAGTTTTAATTCAAGTTCAGTTTCAACATCGAATTTGCAAGGCGCCGCTTTACGCAAGTAAAAGCATCGTTTGGAGCGCTGTATACAGTAGTGGTTGCTTGCGTGGCACAGTGGTAGAACGTCGGTTTGTGACCGGCGAACCTTCCCTGTCCTACGCTTGACCTGCAGCTGATGGGTGACCACTTATGTGGGTAAACCGTTCGCTACAAGGTCAGTAACTAGGCCAACTCAGCCTTTCATCCTTTCGAAGTCGATAAATAAGTAGTGAGTTGTAATCGGATGTGTGCTACCTCGCTCGCTTGGCCCCATCTTGTGAATGCTTACGAAGTAAAGGCAGGATGGTTTATTCCATTCGTGTATAAACGTGTGGGTGGCAGGTAAAACCGTGTGATTCCTCTAACACGTCCCATTCCTAAGCGCATTAGAGGTGGTTACGACGACGTGCTATACAAATCGACATTTACTTTACTTTACTTTAGTCATCAATATGTGTGGACGAAAAGCACAATCTTCGGTTGCGTCAGTGTCTAAGACAATTTTTCAGGCGGCTGAACCAGAGAGGCAGAAACCACGCTATGTGCTCTGGGGGAACTTAATATTATTCTACGTTACTGATGCAATGTATTCATTAATTTCAGCCAAAAATCAGTCTCCAGTGCAGTTGTCTGGAACTCTCTGCCTGCAGCCCTCTGAGTCGCGTCGCTGATTGCGCAACGTTCGCCAGATACTTAAAGGTTTACTTGTGTTCTTGCATGGACTAGAACCTGCGCATATGAGGACTTTTATTTGGCATGTTACAAGTATAAAGTAAAGTATACGTCGATTTGTATAGCGCATCGTCGTAACTACCTCTAATACGCTCAGACATGGATCACACAGTTTTACTGCAAATTACACCATGCCTGCCTTTACTCCCCAGCCGCAAAGCATCACCGCCCTTTGGCTGGTACTCACTTTACCGTCCCACGGAGGGTAGAAGGCTGAGTCGACCTGGGTGGTTGGTTACATACTGAAGTAAAGTGCCGCGTCCGAGATTCGAACCCGGACACGGTCACCCATCCCAGTACTAACCAGGCTCAGCGTAGGTTAACCTCGTTGATCGAGACCGACAACGCTACCACTACGCCACGCCGTCACCTCACTGTGTACTCACAGTTGTTATTACTGGCTCGCCTAATGGGCCAGTATTGTTTTGCTCATTGGTGTCTGTCGGCGTCTGTCGTCTGTTGTCGTCTGTAACGCTGCCGGCGGGTGGGCCGGCCGCCGGGCGCGCGGTCGGTCGGGCGGCCGACACTCCACGGCGGGCCAGTCGTGTTACGTCCCGTTAGGGCGACACCTTGTTATTTTGTAACTGTCGTACGTTGTTGTGCAAAATTAAAAGGCGTAAACTTTTTCATTATGAAGGAATGTGCGAATATTTTATGGTACCCGGTAGTATTTTTCTAATCACTTTGTGGATTACGAGCGGGTAGTCGTCACCGGTGCTCCATGGACTGAGGAAGCAGCAGCTCGGCAGCATTGCATTCTATCAGTGCATTCCTGTCGCGACAGACGCAGCGCGTGTCCTGCCATTCACAATGTCGGTCACTTCGAGTGGTCATCAAGACCATTGGAATGTCAGCCGCTCTACCAGCGTCATTCATTGCGCCCGTCTAGACTAGCAGCTGCCGTCGTAAACTTTGGTGCGGGAGTGGGCTAGCGGGCCGCAAGACGACATACCAACGACGACGTCGACGACGACGACGACGCTGCATGGGTGAGCCATGGACTCCTATATAACAGGGCTCCATGGGTGAGCCCTATCCGTTGTACGACAACAGCGAGTTTTATGGGCAATTAATTCTACGAGCGTCAACGCAGACGTCTAGATAGGACCATGGACAATTACCCGATCAGCATTGACGAACGCAATTAGCCGCTGCAGTCCGGCGAACACGCGATATACAGCCTTCGTCCCTTGGGACAAGTAGAGGCACGGTGGAAGGACGGGTTATAGGGCTGGGGGACAAGAAAAGTACAAAGCACGAAAAAGCTGGGCAATAATAACCGTTCGAATAGTACATTTATTTCTAGTTACTAGGGCCGCGAATATTCAGGCCGCATCGCATGCTACAGATGTCGTGCGTAGCGTGGTCTGTGTGTCTGTGTGTTTCTGCATGTTCGTCACACAGATGCGCAGTGCAAAAACGGCTGAATCGATCGAGATGCCGTTTGGGGGCTGACTCATGTGGTTCCAAGGTACCATGAATTAGGCCTATATAGGGTCAAGATCCCGCCACGTAAAGGGGCCATTTTTGAGGGTTTTCCGGCCTATTGAAAAGCAATGGAAGTATCTGCTGTCGTATATGCAGCAAAAGATCTCATTCAATTCTCAATAACGGCATGACAGCGCGACTGCAGCAGCCGACGGTCGGTGTCACATTACATTGTTCCCCGTGAAAAATCCGCCCCCTGCGATGCGGCCTTTCGTCAAAATTCTTTGACCACTTATTAACATTAACATTCGTAGAAAGTTATGTGCGATGTGACAACATCATTCGCGTATTCACGTGCAATCACTCGTTTAAAACTCGCTTTAATCAAATCGTTTTAATTATACTACGTAAGTATGTTCGCTCAAATTCCGATTCTACTTGGTTGTGACTGTTACCTTTGTGCACCAAGCACATTTTGTGTTTTACTACTACTACTACTACTACTACTACTACTAATAATAATAATAATAATAATAATAATAATAATGCTAATGCTACTGCTACTATTACTAATACGCATCGATTGTAATGCTTTTTGTTTTCGTTTTATATTAGCCTTGGTTTTACATTTTCTTTTTACCATTTGTCAATGTCAGTTATCATCGGATGTTATTTTTCTTCGACCTCTTCGTGTCACTGAAAAGCCTATGGTGTGCTGATGTGCCATTAAGAAACTACTCACTCATTCATTCACTATTACTACTACGAAAAAGCGTTTAGCTAGTTGTCTGTCGATGTCCTTGCATGTCAAGAAGCTAACAGTTACACTTACACCATCCATTATACCTCTGTTTTATGTTGTTTTTCTTGTTTACCATGTGACTCCATGACGCAGTAAACTACACAGATTTTTGAAAGTTTTGTATAATTTAATATCAAATTCAACTTGTTTGTGGGTCTGGCTGCTCGGAATTCACTCATAACGTAACGAATAAAAAAGTCGTGATTGATCGATTAAAACTTTAAACTGATAACTAACCTACTTTTGTAATCTGATACTAGTCTCAAAGCGCTTGTTCTAAGTTTTTTTATTGCAATGTTTTCTACGTTGAACAAAGTTGTCATAGGCCTGTGTCGCTGAGTTATGTCAATATTCGAAGTTATTCCTTCGATTCAGGTCCATTCAACTGAGTGTTACTAATTTTACTGTAAGACCGACAGACAAACGAAAAGCTGTGCTTATAACCTCGGTATCGACGTCGAATCGACAATGGTTAGTCGAGCAACCCAGCTCTAACGGCTGATGGGACAGACGAAACGGTCGAGCGAGTGGAGAGACAGCGAGTTGGCAGGAACAATTGGATAATGTACGACGAGGTCGTGGAGCGCGCGGTCACTCGAGGCTTGTTAGGGACGGCCGTCAGCCAGGGCAGGTTGCAGACGATGATCGCCAGCATTTTACACGGATCAAAGCTTCATCAGTAGCACCAGCACCAGCACTAACAGCATCGGCATCTTATCGCCAACTCTCAAGACGCGTGCAAATCAATAGCCTCGTTCTATCGACACTGCATGTTGCATAATTGGAACGGTAGATAGGCCTAGGCCAATTGTGCGTTTTTACAATCACAGCTCTGATGAAATAAAAAAATACTTTTTACCCAAAAAATAACAACACTAGGAGCAGAGAGTACCAGACTCGTAACGAGTTCAATATCTGCCGAGTCCGTGTGCGAGTCCGGTAAAACTGGACTCGAGTCCGAACTCAACTACGTACCGAAGGAACATAACTGTTTTAACATTTTAATTTATCGCGGCTTATACGGTACGTACAAGCCGTTGTAAAAGCCAACAGCTAAAGTAATGGAAACGGCAAATTTCGACCACATGCGGCTCCGAAACCCCCGAACGGATTTCGATGAAAATTGGAATATATAACTACGTCGGGGTTGTGACCACACAGTCACACACGCAAATCCATGTGGCGTTGCGACAACGTGGGTGGTCTGGTTGAACACGTGACGTGACACGTGTTTCGTTTCTTAGTCGACGTTTTTTCCTTTTATTTTATTCTTGGGATCGCGCCACGCGCGCATCCGTGGACGGATGTTAACGACACGTGGCCTTTTGCCAAAGTATTTATTGGACACTGGTTCTTAGTCACTGTAAATATCTTTTCGTCAGTGGACCAAATGATGCTAAACATGAATACTTCGCCCCACTAGGTGGGCGAAGTATTGCGATCAGCATGTCTGTCTGTCTGTCTGTCCGCTATCATCCGAACAAGAAGCTCAGCTACCGTAAAGGGACCGCGCGACGCGCCATGTTATTACATTCGTGCTGTGTTTTACGAGCTGGGAGCTATATAAATGTTTCAAACAGCAAAGGTGACCTTCGGGTTTATTCAAGGGCGTTGGTAGCCGCAATGGTGCCTCGATAGGCCACATACGATTTCCTATTAGTCTTCTACTATAACTATATCTCTATCTTGCACCGTTTCGCAGATATTATTACTTATTTCCCAACTTTTAAGAAGGTCAAGTCACTCACTGAGGCAAAATTTAAAAAAACGGGCCACGTGACTCTGACTATACGCCTCTTTTAGGGGTGGTTTGTTACCGTAGGTTGAGGATTTGATACAATCTACATGCGTGCAAAATTTGACGATTCTAGCTTAAGCCGTTCCAGAGATAACATTGGGAGCGTCAGAATTTAAAGTGGGTCACGCAACCCTGGCCACGCTTCTTTTAAGGGTGGTATTAATTGTCATTCTTCTGCTGGGACTTGACAAGTTGACATAGCCTACGTGCATGCAAAATTTGACCACTCTAGCTTCAGCCGTTCCGGAGATATGGTTGGTGCCCACCAAAATTTAAATGGTTCACGTGACCTGACCACGCCCCTTTCAGTGATAGTTTGCCGTCCGTGGACTAGCACTTGTTACGATCAACATCTACTAAAATTTGAAGTCCCTATCTCTACCTGCTATGAGGATACGAAAGGTGACACAATATAGCGAAAATGGGGTGATTTGGGTAGTTAGGCGTCACTCAAGGTCACTAGAAATAGCACCATTCGATACAGCGCATGTGAGCTTTTATTAGTGTTTTATAGTAACTATAGTAACTATGTCCTTGTAGTGCACTGTTTCTGAGGTATAGCGAGATGTTGGTCGAAAATCGCCAATTTGAACCTACCCCACCGCTCTTTGGCGTCCCCGTTGGGAGTGACACCGTTGGAATTTCGCCGAGATCTTTGGCGTCAGAAAACCAGAGTTCCTGGCTATCGTTTGGCTTTTAACCATTTTGGTACAGTGCCTGCTTGTAACTGACAGACGGACAGACGGACGGACAGGCAGACGGACAGACATACGACGACAGCATACACCGCGCTAGCATAGCGTCGCGCGGTCAAAACCACACGTCCAAATTTTAACAGACTTTCTGTAAGCCTACATGTTATCTATGGCCGTGGCTCGGTCCTTCTGTGACGGGAATGCAATATGTTATGTACTTCCGGTTTTGTAAATGAAGTTTTAGGCCTACACAGTGCAGCGAATGGACCAGAATCCACGAAGATGCGTTATGTTTCGTCCAGTTCGCAAAGTTGCAGCATAGGGGACGAAGTCTATCGTCTCAAATTGCATCTTGTTACTCGGCTCGAATATTGTATTCACTTTACGGCGCGTTTTGGTGGTGTTCACGCGTTCGGCTATAACTCCCGCCGAAAGTGAACCGATTTAGATGAAATTTGAGCACCTTATCGGGGGCTGGCCCTGGCAGATTTTGGGCGCGATCCGCATAGTAGCGGCAGCTGGAGAGACGGGCGAATTTTTGATGAGGTAAGCAACGCAAGATTTTACCGATTTCCCATCAGCCAAATTTCACGAAATTTGGACACAACACGTCCATCGGTGAGGCGATAAAACTTTCGGAACATAATTTTGAAAATTTCACCGTAATGGGTGTTTTTCCAAAAAAACGCAAAAATTTCTCAAATTTAACGTCCTGCGACTTCAGGCGTCCAAAACTCCGCACTGATTATAGATCGACGGAAATTCACGACCAAATGGTCTCTCTACGCCGTCTATTGGATGTCTAGTTTCCATTTTACCGTTGGAATCAATTTAAAGTCATTCCCCTGGACTATACGCTCCGTACAATAATCGTACTCCCAAGTTTTTCGGACACGTCGGATGCGGGTGACGCACGGCAACTGTCGATACATTCATAATCACCAGATGGCGCCATAAGCTATTTACCGCACATTACACGGAGGGATAGTATTACTGGCCCGCGACTAGTAACGGTCGCTGGTGTCTGTCGTCGTCTTTTGTCGTCATCTGTTATCTGTAACACGTAAAAACGTAACTCACCAGGGGCAGCACGCGGCGGGCCAGTAGTGTTACGTCCCGTCAGGCGACACCTTTATTTATTTAGAATTCGGAGAACAACTGTGCAAAAAATTGACTTCGTTTATTGGTAATTTGTAGCATCGAAAGATTTCCGTCATCTCATCGCGTGCCTTAGTTTTATGGAACTTTTGCGTAAGTCTACAGTCACATTTGCATGAGCCATTCTTCGCACGTTTATAACGATCCAATCCAATGTGATTTGACGGGCGCAGGAAATCATCTCTGCTCGATGTTCATTCGCATGACGGTTTGCGAAAATGCATGGACGTAGGAAAGCGAAGTTAATTTAGCATTAACGGGACTTAGGTTGAGGAAGTATATATTTTAGGGTTCAATTCCATGCCGCGGGCAAACTCTGCTGACTATAAACGATTGCCTTGTTTCGTTTGATGATAAAAGCATGGAAAACAGTCTAAGAGTCTAGATATGCTGCAGTTATTATTAGACCGCATCGCGGTAAGCCTACTACGTACATGTAAATGCGGCATATTGTTACCGACCGAGTAGCGTGGTCTGTCGGTCTGTCACCTAGTGATCCCTGCAAAGACTGCTGAAGCGATCGAGATGCCGTTTGCGTTGAGGACTCGGGTGGTCCAAATGAACCACGTATTAGATATAGCAGAGCGCTTCGAGCCGAATACTGTATTGTGGGTATTCCACACAAAACAGCCATCTAGTTAACTAGATGGCTGTATTGTGTTGAATGAACACAATACAGTATTCGCCTCGAAGCGGTCAGCTATCCGTGTACAAGCTGTTTACTTCGTGCATTCGACGATGCCTAGTGTCACGTGCCTGCGACTGAGTGATGTCAGCGTCATCTGCCGCGTTACTTATTTTCAGTTTACACTTCAGGCTGCTTTTCTTCCATATATCGGTCGCCTGGCAGCACCAGTATTGCGGCGTATTAGTTTTAATATGCAATGTCGGACATCGAACGTTGCCGAAAATTAGGGTAAATGCCTTTCTTGTACGGAACGTACATCTCAGGGAAAGACTGCGTTGGTTCTAACTGTAAAATGTAAACTAGACATCCCGTAGAGGGTCAGTTTGGTAGTGAATTTCCGGCGATCTGTAATCATTGCGGAGTTATGGCGGTCTGAAGTTGCAAGACGTTAGAAATTGTCGAGAAATTTTTGCGTTTTTAGTAAAAACGACCCCTTACGGTAAAATTTTCAAAATTCTGTTCCGAAAGTTTACATGGCGACACCGATCGACGTTGTTATGTTCAAATTTCGTGAAATTTTTCCGACGCGAAATCGGCGAAATCGTGCGTTGCTTACCTGGCCCAAAAACATAATTTCGGCTGCCTCTCAAACTGTCGCTACCGTACTGCGCGGGCCAGAGCCAGACCACAACAATTTGCTCACAGTATTCCAGATTTCATCCAAATCGGT
>Ga0209363_1001416_pt1 | contig 11450 bp, 5 predicted proteins | sample WorMetexBAHAMAS3_FD_187385 | JGI IMG/M metagenome (GOLD analysis project Ga0209363, IMG submission 187385) | Marine gutless worms symbiont microbial communities from Max Planck institute for Marine Microbiology, Germany - Inanidrilus exumae... | ecosystem: Host-associated > Annelida > Digestive... | reverse complement strand
GAATTAAAAAATCCCCGAGTTTTCCAGAGTTGTAAGCACCTTGTGTTTTAAAGGTGCAAATATAGTATAGACTTCCTGCATCATATTCAATCTACACCAGTTGCAGTGAATACTATATTTTGAAATAAAACTTGATTGACCCACTTCAACTACATGTCTGTAAAAAAACTACAATTCAGCAGACGACTAACTCTGCAGTTAATTTTGTAGTTCACTAAGTCACCAATTACCACAATCAGTTTTGATGCCTTTCACAAAGGTCAGAAATAACTATGAAAGCAGGTTTCAAAAACCTGGCAATGCATTTTCCACAGTTCATTCTAAAGCACATCTATTGCTGATGATAACAACAGTTGATGGCCAGAAAAATAAAACCTTATGGGATCAATGTGTAAAAGTATGAGTGCTACCAACTAGTAAAACGTCAGCCTACAAACAACACATGCATTACAAATATACATAACACATTACACACAAATGCCGATAAGCATGCAAAGACAAAACAGCTGAAGACGGGGTTGAAAGGCAATTTTTGTATTTAGCAGTGCAAAGAAGACTACCGAATATGGGCACTGCTATAATTAGTTTGCAATTGATTTTGATCAAACTCGAAAAATGACTTATTATTTCGTGAATGCCAAATTATTTATTAGTTATTCTTTGTCCTAGTGACGTCAAAGCTGACTTTTGGGAAAGTCTGTCGAACAAAACGCATCCATTGTTGTAGTGTTCGTCATTGATTGGAAACAGGTGCAACGAAACAATGCACCTATAAGCCATCTGTATTTTGTTAATCTTTAAATCTTTAAATTTGTCTGTAATAAAGTGTGATGTCAAAGACAACTTCAAGCTGGTTCTCAGCAGTTTTGATCGCAATATTTTTTGACATCAATATTATTTAAATGGCATAAATATTTTTTTCACTAAGGCGTAAGTTTGTCCCTTGATGTGCTTTGTTTTGAAAAGTGGAAATTTGTTCAACCCCGTCTTTAACTTCTGTACAGTAAAGCAAACAGAAATTGGTCTGTGGTACATCACTGCAACATTTTACAAACTCAGGGAGATCAATAAAATGACCAGGTTTTATAATGACAAAGCTGTGTATTTCCATTTGTCAAGATGCAGAATTAAGTCAGTAAGCAGCGATGAACTTGCAAAGTTAAATACGTGGGCTAATGACATGAATGCCAATAAACATATATTCCTAAGTGAGGCAGTTGCAATGATTGTAACAAGTAATAAAACATGCGTATAAAAGAACTGCAATTGTAATGACTAAAATGACAACAAAGGTGCGAGTTGCATTGTTAGATACATAACTGCAACACATTGCTGTGATGAATTAACAAAGAACAAAAAATGGCACGATTGCAATATGTGCTACAATGCATGGAACACCAACAAGCAGCTGTTAAAATGAGCAATGTACAAAATGACGACTGCAAGGCAACTGTTATTGTCGACTATGTACACATTGGTAATTGATGATTGTACTACAACACTGCAGACACTGTCACTCAGAGTTGCTCAGGTGTCCTGCAGAGGCGTGCTTGATGCTGGCGTAATGACTGTACAAAGTCTCGGGCTTGGTGTATCAATTCTAGCTGAGTTGTCGTGCGACCACACGCAACGCGTTCCCAGTCACTGTCACGTTGCACCTGTACACACCACCATATTAGTTCTTCACAGAGAAAAGTCTTTAGACTCTAGATGTCATGTCACACCACCAGCATCTCTGTTTTGACGGCGATTTTTCAGATGAGCCTTGGGTTTTCCCTTCAAATATTGCAATCCGCATGAATGTACGTCTGTCTGTCTATTTGTCCAGTCACATGATGTCAAAACCACATTCCAAACTTAACAGAATTTTCTGCATGTGACCTGTGGCTCGATCCTCCTGTGATGACAATGCAAAACGTTATTGTGCTTCCGGTTTTGAGGACGACATCATGTGTATTCCTTGACGATGGGAGGACAGCGTAACAGCCTAGCGTGGATGCTATCGTCTGGCGTTTATTGTTTGCGTGATTCTACATTTAGCCGTTTTGATACAATACCGGCGTGTGACAGACGGATAGACGGACACACGACGACAGCATATACCGCGCTAGCCTAGCGTCGTGCGGTAAAAACTACGTTTTACATATGTCTATTGCTCAGTAGCAGGGATGTGGCATGACAGCAGTGATATTTTTGTTATGAAAATCTTTTTAGTTCTACATTTAGTTTAGTTATGAAAAACATAATTTTAGTTCACTGACCTTTGATTTCCAGATTCATTTCAGTTGAATTTACTTCAATTACTTTTTATAACAGCTATGGTTGTTACTATCAATGAAAATAACACTCCATCCTGAAACGCTTCGTACGCAAGCAAAAACTTTTAGTACTTTTCAGAGGTTTTCATAATTTTTCGTTCGACTTCTACTTTAGTTCGGAAATGATCAATTTAGTTCTAGTTATGAAAATATTTTAGCTCAAGTTCTAGTGAACTAATAGCTTTAATTTTAGTTCGACATCTAGTTCTAGTTAACGAAATTATCACTGCAAGACAGCCTAGTGAAGCATGCTGGTCGCGTGGCTGGTTGTATGCCCGGTGGCGTGTGGCAGACCTGGCTTGCTGGTGCAATAGAGGGGGCAGAGTGTGCTATCTCTTATTGCTTCATTCCAGAAAAGAACCCTTGGGGACAAGGTCACAGGATTTTACAGGTTGGATGCCCTGCCTGTCACAGCGTCAAAGCACTGAAGAGAACTCTTAGGAAAGTCACCCAATGGCCTGGTCGTTTTTTCATAAACCACTAAACTCTTTAGGGAAGGAGCGTTGGTAACTTCACACCATCTCTTCAGTGCCAGTACTATAACGTTACAAGAAAATTAAAAACCGAGAAATCAAGGCAGTTGACTGCAGACGTGCTGTGAATGGACCACAGAAATGAGCAGGTATGACTAGGTAATTAGAGACAGAAAGGTGAGTAGTTAAAACTGGATGAGATTTTAAAAAAACAAGAACTGCAGTGCAGAGAAAAGTGGTGAAACTCATCCAGTTACGGAACTAGAAGACTTGACGCCCCAGCATCAACATGGATGTCTTCACCACCACACGAGCCTGCTATGACCTGACCTTTGACCTCCAGAATCTAATCAGGTAATCAATAGCAGCTAGTGAATATTCTCTGTCCGTTTTATCAAAATTGTTCAGGCCGTTCACGAGGTATCGTGCTAACAATATCTGACCGGATGAATGAACGGGACAGCCTGAAACACAATGCCTTTGCGGACTAGGGCATAAAAACTAATTATGACGATGCACACACAACTAGAATCCGCAATACGAAGTATCACATGGAACGCCGTCAACATTAAGAGTATCAAATTCCATTTATACGACATGAACTGATAGAAAATACCACAGATGCGCTGGACGACACGGTGTTAACAGGGGCGTCTGACTTGTCCACAGCCTCATCCCACGTATCAATAAGAGTGTCACGCACGACAGAAGGCGGGGAGAAACCTATGCTGGATTCTCCAATTAGCGACTTGCTCTGAAACAAACAACAACAATGACAAACTCTACATTTGTGGAATAATTTCAGGTCAACCAGGACTGTGGCAGTGTCTCACTTCTTTCACAGCCAAGAATGACGAATTCATTTTAGGACAGTTGAGCCAGTACCAGAACTGTCGAAGAAATCACTTTTTCACTATTAGCACAGTCATTACTACTTGTCTTTTAAATTGGCACCAGCAGGATTTGAATCCAGGATCTATATAGTGAAGCAAGCCAGCATGATACTGATTTGGCCATTGAATCAATCCAAAATGTTACCGCTCATTTTTGCAGGATAAACTTTCTACGGTTAAACAAAGCTGATAATACTTGCAACAGTCAGCATACCATGGCAAAATTTAAAAGCAGAAAAATCAGCTAAGTTCAAAGTTTGGAGCAAGGTTTCAGAGAAAAGTTTGGGGAGGAATCAGAATTTCCTTACAACACCATGTAAGATAAGCCAAAGAGATCTGTGCTGAAAACCATCTCAATCCACTCATCAATTTTGATACAACATTAGCTTGTGACCGACAGACACTGGGCCTCAGCATATACCAAGTTACATATTTACATTGCATACGCATTGCTAGTAAAAAAACAGTAACTTTATAACATAGTTTGACATTTACAAGCACAACACATATAGATCAAAAGTACGCATACAACTTACTGGGGTTTCTATTTCCACAAAAGCCATATCACCAATGACAGTCCAATGGTTGCTAAGCTGCCTCTGCAATGTATCTGTAGCACTGCCGGCAGTCTGCAACACATCAACAAAAACATAACATCACTGGCTAAACTATGACGAACCAACCACTCATTTCTTTAACTTCAGTCACAGTGGTCTTTATCTTGGGTGAGTGCTTAAGTGAGAGATGAGTAGTTTCTTTACGGCACATCAGGCCATTCAGTGCCATGAAAGGTTGAATAACAATAAAATCACATGATAAGATAACTAACAAGTGATTACAAATGTAGAACCAAGGTTATTATAAAATAGAAAAAAATAACGCACATTACAACTGATGATGAAATGCGTTTCTCGAATGAAATGATTACTGTAAAACACCTATATTTTGCGTGCATCAAATTTTCGCTATTTGACTAGAATTGCAAAATTAAATACTCGCAAATTTCTGGAATTTGCCCATTACTAAAATTTTATCTGCATAGAATATCAACACTTTGAAAATATACCAAATTAAAATGCAGCGAATTTTCTATGTGAGAAAATCACAAAATTAAGATGCAGCAAAAATATAATGTTTCACAGTATAGTATGACTGTCAGTGCTTTCCAGTAACTCTAACAGAATGGACTATGCACTATGGACATCCTGCAAGTTGATACATTCCATTAGAATGTGCTTCACTATTAGCGGAAGTCTGTAAGATGCGCATGTTGGAGGTTACACAAACTGCAACGGCTTACAGGCTTGTTTGTAAATCAAGCTCAGGTGCTGATAAACTCAAAGGTAAAGCTGTGGTAAAACAAAAAACCCTTTTGTCTTTAGAAAGGACTCCTGGAGACAGACAACAGAGAGGTGTACGTGGGATAAAATCATGTTTAATTACCCTCATTGGCCTGCAAGCCTCACATGTTTCACTGTAAAAGCTTGGTCATTACGATTAAAAATCAGCCCTTATAGTGCGAGACATCGTCTTGCAAAATGTCAATATTTATTTTGTACACTAAACAGGTTTTAAATGGTCTCTGAATGGTTTATCGATAAAGCTACTTTACCTCCAGCAGTGTTGAGACCTTTTTGCTACGGTCTAGAAGGAGTGGTTGTATTAGCTGATTCTGCATGTAATTTATCAGAAGTGCTTTTCTGTTCCTATGGCAGAGACAGGTGACAATAATAAATCTGTTTGAGCTGAATTTTCAAATGTATTCAGAAATGTTGGCTCATATTGTGAGTTTTCCCACGTCAGCTCTGTTTGAGTTATAACACAACTGTAGAATGTGTAGATCATTTTCCACAGTCACTAATTTCTTATTCTATTACAGGCAGCTATTTAGCCGAGCTTAACCCTTCTGTATATTGTTAGTGTGTTAGTGCCGCCCTGCGTGGCGGATGTAGATTGCTCGTTATATCGTCAGTCTAATAAACGAACATTATTATTATTATTATTATTACCATGAAACTAAAGGCACTTGCAACTTCAACAAAAGAACCACATCTGAAATGAAGCAGATCAGAACTGACAGTGACTCTTGGCTTACAGAATGTGTATTCCGAGTCTCTTTTGGCGGTAATATGGAGCGACTTGAGCAATATGAGCGAAAAGGCAGAGTACTGCTGCAAATCGTCTCTGGAGTTTCAGGACTCAACAGCTACAAAAACAATGTCATACACATTAACACAAACGTGCTCCATTTCTGGGAGCAATGCAATGTTTATTGTAAAATCTTGAGAATAATGTGCACTCGTGTACAATATATAGATTAATTTTAACATGAAGGGAAGACTGAAATTCACACGTATAATATGCATTCGTAATTTCGTGGTGCCACTGTAACAGATAACCTGCAGGTCACTAATTGCCCAGCCACTGCAGCTCTGCTGCGGTCGTGGCCATCATGACTGACAGCCATGATGGCAACAGTTGATCTCATTCTCATCACATGCAAAGGTTCTGTCTACCTGTCGCCATCAGACTATTATTAGCCACAGTCATATGCCGGAGAGGCACCAACAGCAACTGGCAAGACTTACACCATTAATATACTAGGAAAGTCAAATAGAAATCTGTGGCAGTTGTAACTTGATCTTAGCATGCTGTCAGCCATAATCAATTGCAGTCGTAAGTACTGTAAATCAACTTTCATGGCAGACTCACTAAAGAGACTGACATTAAAAGTACAATTCCTAACTGATGTCAACGGCGGCCAATATGCAAAAAAACATTACAAATGCAAATATACGTAATGTAGCAAAAAATTTGCAAAAATGAGGACGTGGGTGGCAGGCCGGAATCATAATTTACTTACAAATGACAACAGATGGCGTGTCACACAATATGCATTTCATAGGTTTCACTTGTTTATAAGCTGCCAGTATCAAATCACCACATTATGTTGCTGCCATAAACTAACCTCTGAAATAACATTTTTATGCAATGTTTTTTGCTTAAACAAACAGCGTCTGATGCCTTCACCACCACATCCTTAGGCCTGCTGTGACCTCAACCTTTGACCTCCAGAATCTAGTCAGGTCATCAGTACGGGGCTAGTGAATATTACCTGTCCGTTTTATCATAATTGTTCAAGACATTCATTAGATATCATGGTAACAATATCTGACTGGACGAATGAACGAACGCATGGACGAATGGGACAGCCTAAAACCATAACGCACTCGCTGACATTGTCAATTGACAGAGGCGTACAAATGACAAACATATGTCACAAGCAGTTATACCACGTGGGAACGGTCATTTCTTGCACTGGGTATTTCTGTGGTCATATCTTTGAACGGTGTTGAACTCTGTTGCAGAAATGACAGCGAATGAGTAGTATCCAGTATGTTGCCTGGTCCACCATCAGTTCTGTAAACGTAATCAGACCTCAAATTAACAGCACACTAGTGATTTAAGTCACTGCAACAATACACTGATCAGTCAGTTCTACTGCAAGCAGTTAGTGTAAATTCTGTTGTAGAATGCTGCATTGATTAACAGTGATAAGTATTACAGATGAAGGCTTAACAACTTTCACGTTTCATGCAAAAATCACAAGCATTAATTCTCATTAGCACATTTCTGTTTCAGTAGGTAGAAACAACATGAATTTAATAAAACCCTAATTATCTAACTGATTAGAAACCAAAATATCAAAGCAAACATACAAAAACACGTGCATTCTACAATAAGTTGTACACATAAAATACAAATGAAAGAACAAATCATTGCAAAGTTGTCACTGAACTGCTTTGACAGTTTGACACTGCAGTAATGCAGCGGACTGACAAACGAAAATAGTGTCATATATACCTACCAAGTCTGTTCAAGATGGTAAATGAAAATTAACTGCATGTGTTATGGGCTTGATGTATTTTTACTCGATTACCTATGACAGCTTTGATTTTCTGGAAGTGAAAACATGAAAGAAATGCAGAAAATATTGGATGAAGGCAAAAATTACCCCAAATATTAATTAATAACTATGACTACCACAGTCTGTTGCTATGGAGACGAGAACTCTTGCCGTTCTCATTTACATCAAACTGTTCTGCCTAGCAGAGACCTGCATGGGAGAACAAACCTGTTCCCTCTCCCATCTTCTTTCTTTCTTTCTTTATTGCGGGCAGAGGTCCAGCCTACTTTGGAACCTCAGCACAGAGACCGTGTAAAAGAATTCCGCGATTGGTGTATAAGAAAGTAAAGATTCTGATACACTAAATGCTTGCATATCAACAATGACGATATCTTCAGTGGATGGTCTAATTCTGGATGGTCCAATACGCTAGCCCAGGGAGGGGATGGAAATTGGTATGTGTATGCAGATATGAGTATCAGAGCAGGAAAGGCGGGATTAGTAGGAGGCGTGCAGGGTGAAGGAGGGCTTAAGTAAACGTGAGCAGCTTGTCAGGTAATTCTAGCTTGCCCCCTCTAGACGTGGCCTGTCTGGCTTAGCCCTGACTGGCACTGTGTGTTGCGCAATCCAGCGGCCAGCCAAGTCTGTTTGCTTCGGGTCACGCGGCACGGCTAGCAACATTAACGCTGCTGATCAAGGTGTCCGCAACGGTCAGTTTATTGAGGACACCCATGTAAAAACGGGTGAAACAGAGCCTAGTAATGTGGCATTCTCACAAGAACAGCAACCGCTCATGCACGTTTCCCACCACTCTCATTCGCTTCCCACTGCAAACCTGCAAAAATGGCTCCAATACCCGCAATTTTTCCCAATGCCTGTGGGAGTTCTGAGGCATTTTCCCATGCAGGTCTCTACTGCCTGGTGGACGCCAGGCAGGTGACCATGACTGACATAGGACTCTTCAAGTGACTAGTCAGCTGACAAAAACACCAGGACACCATGACGTCAATAATGTGCAAGTACTGTTGGCAATTTGTCAACCATTACTTATTGTGTCATGCTGCCAGAGTGTCAAAACTGTTAATGCGTAAAAACAGAAATATAAGACACTGGTTGGTCAAGCCAATAAACTGCTGTGTCTGAGCACTGACCAAGTCATAGACAATTAATCAGCACTAACTTCTTTGCAGAAAACAGACTCCGTCTCTCCTTCGTGCTGACTGGTGTAGAAGTCATTGCAGAAGATGTCTCGAGGTTTAAAAACTGCAAAAACACATCATTGTCAATCACGCTAACAAGGACAAGTTTGGATGTAAACAACTGTCGACACTTTGAAACATAAATGATAGATTATGCATCGTTAAGCTACATTACATTTTACCGGATCGCCGTAACCATTAGTACTGTCTTAGACCAAAGCGTCACAAACTCACGTTGGCAATTAGGCGAGATTCTCAAAACTTCTTCCAACGACTTTTGTTTAAAGACATGTACTAACATTTTTACATATTTTTGCAATATTCACCGCATGTATTTGTATTATCCTGTAATTTTTTGCGTTTTGCCAACTACATAATAAACGTATATGTATGTATGTATATGATGACACTTTGACGTTGTCGGCTGGGTGACAAGAAGGGCATCCAGTCTGTAGAATTACCTGTGCTAATTATCCACTAGGGTTCTCTTCAGAACACAGCCAATTAGGCACCTGGCTAACAAGTTCACCTGGAGAGTGAAAGACGGAGATGGTGGTGGTGATCACATCATGATGATAACACCAACAAACACTCAAGTCTTGTTCAGCCAACACTCACTTCCATAATCACTCCAGGTTGGGTAGGTGCCACAAAACAAAAATCAATGGGGGATAACTGAAGCTGGTTAGTATAGGATGCTCTTTCTGTCACCCAACCAATGATGTCAAAGCACTAAATGGAACATGATGACAACAATAAACAACACTATTTATTAATGTAAGTCATAATAATGACACTAATAATTAACTGCCCATGTGGCCCAGTGGTTAAAGCACTCGGGCACCATGTGCAGTAGGGCATGACATGCTCAGTGGCTGGGGTTCACGCCTCGGCCCGGGGACGTCCGCCTACCAAAGAATTATTTCTAATAATTCCTATGCACCCTATGCACATGAAGAACAGGGAGTTATCCTAGGCAGGAAAAAAAAGAGGGTTCGACTGTGTCCTCTGTAAACTGTGACCATTGCTGATGCCTTGATTAGCAGCGTCAAGGTATTAGCCGTGCTGACATGAGAGCCGAAGCCGAAGCACAGATATGTGGAAAAGTCCTCTGGCTGGCGCTGAAAAAGTGGTGTCAGTCAGGTGGCTGGCGCTGAATAAGTGCTGGTCAGGGCTGGCACTGATTAAATGCCAGCCCGGGCTTAGCCAGACAGTAGGCCATGCCTAGAGGAGGCACGCTTTAGAAATACCTGACAAGCTGCTCATGCCTTCTCAAGGCCTCCTTCACCCCAAACGCCGTGCACACACACACACTGCACACACCTACCAATTCCCCTCCTCTCCCTGGGCTGGTGCATTGGTCTCAGCACTAGGGTCCAGAGTAGTCTGAACCCTGCCCGTAATAACAAATGAACGAAAGAACGAACGACACTAATAATTTGATAATTTGCAGGGTACTGCAACACAGTGATAAGGGTCACGACAACGGCAATACTACAGAGTGTCAGCTGCCAGTCACTAAGTGACATATATTTGATACACAACTAGTCTGCAAATAAACATTTCATGTTATGCAAATTTAACATCCAACAGAAAACTACATATCAGTTACTATCTTTATCAGACACAGTGATAAGTGTGCTGAACTTAGTGCAACAATGCCAACTCAAATTATCCAACAGTTCAGTCTTATCGCAAACACCATTTTCATAAATGGCAACATGCTAAGTTCCTTATTAAGAAAATGAAATGGAAGAATCGAACCTGCGATGGAGAAAACGGCAAGATTTGATCAGATTGTCCTTTCTGTGGAGTTATACAAGAGTCGGTGCTGGTATTTGAAACATGAGTGCAGTCACTACTAACAATTACTGACGGACTTGCTGAAGACTTGCTAGCAGAACTCTTTGGATGCTGAACCATAGACTTCTTCCCGTTCCCGTACAGCTTTTTCCTTCTTCGTCGCAGGATGCACGGTGTTTTAGCCACGTTGGATTTTATTGTTACTGACCGACACGTTGGAGTCACAGGTTGAGCCACAGCAACATCACTGTTATCTTCCATTGATGAACGGGGCTCCAGCGCACCAAGTGGCTTGTCACCAAGTTGAAAACCTGCTCAAACAGACGAACTACAACAATATGTATAGCATAAATGCATGATCATTACAGCTAAATCATATACTATACTACAACAAACACGTGATGGCCGTTTATTCAGGAAACCCCCTCCCCTATTGCAGTAACAGAAAAACGTTCACTCACTACGATAATTATCCACTATCTTTAACTACTTTCATCCATTTACTATAGTCCACTGCATCCTCATTTTAGCATGACATTTATATCTGTTCAGCGTTTGACGTAGTGGTAATGCATTGGTCTCAATCAACAAGGTTAACCTACGCTACGTTAGTACTGGGATTGATGACCGTGTCCGGGTTCGACTCCTGGAGACAGCACTTTATTTCGGTATGTAACCAACCACCCAGGTCGACTCAGCCTTCTACTCTCCATGGGACGGAAAATGAGTACCAGCCAAAGGGTGGTGATGCTCTGCAGCTGGGGAGTAAAGGCAGGCATGGTGTAATTTGCAGATAAAACTGTGTGATCCAAGTCTGAGCGCATTAGAGGTAGTTACGACGCAATACGCAATACGAA
>Ga0209363_1001414_pt1 | contig 11461 bp, 9 predicted proteins | sample WorMetexBAHAMAS3_FD_187385 | JGI IMG/M metagenome (GOLD analysis project Ga0209363, IMG submission 187385) | Marine gutless worms symbiont microbial communities from Max Planck institute for Marine Microbiology, Germany - Inanidrilus exumae... | ecosystem: Host-associated > Annelida > Digestive... | reverse complement strand
TGTTCATGTTATTATCATTATCACTATTATTATTATTATTATTATTATTATTGCGTGGAGTTGATTTCTCGTTCCGAGATAGTGACGAAGACCGAATGTTGTTGAGGCTCTCTGATCTTGCCATGGTCCGAGAGCTGGGTGGAGGGTGATTGCTCTCTGATCTTGCCATGGTCCGAGAGCTGGGTGGAGGGTGATTGACGAGCTCAGAGGCTGCAGCCGGAGAAAACATGTAGTAGCAATGCGGTGCACAGTCTTTTGACGAACTGTTCACTGTGTATCGCCGTGGTACCGGCGGATTACTGCGGACATTTGGTGGCAGAGAACTGAATCCGCCGGCCGACTGCTCTGTCTGGCTATTTCTGCCGGAGTTTCGCGGCGTCAGCTTCGGAATGTTGTAGTACGTCGTCTCCGAGCTGTTGGCCGGGAAGGACATTCCCGATGAGACGGAATTTCCCGCGACAGCAGGATTTCTGGCACTGACGGGATTTCCTGCCGCGACATAATTTTCTGCAGTGACGCGATTTGCCGAAGTGACGGGACTTCCCGCGGCGGCACTGACCCCGTTGGCCGATGGAACTCCCAAATAAGCATCATCGGTGCTGATGCGGTTGCTTAGAGATGTGTGTTGACTTGGATCACTGCCAACAACACTTTCTGCAACTCATATGAACAATACAAACAAATGCCATTCAGCACAAGTCATTTATTATTTTATTACTGATAATTTAGTTTTACTCAATGTATTTCAGCTACTAATAAGCTTTTCTTTTATTGCACTGGTTCGTTGTTTCATTCTCATGGGCACCCACAGCCTTACCTTCCATACTGGGTAGAGCTTTGGACTTGTGATCAACAGGTCGTGGGTTCAATTCCTACTCGGGGCAAAAGCTGCGTAACAACCTTGGGACAGTTTTTCACACCTATGTGCCTCTGTCACCAAGCAGTATAACTTGGTACCGGCCAAGGGGCTGTGATGCTCTGTGGCTGGGAAGGTAACTGCAGGCCTGGCGGAAAGTAATGGCAGCCTACCGCCGGGTCGATGACTTATAGTCACATGCGGGCTGACTGCCTGTACACCAGGATCAGCTCTGGGCCCAACGCTTGGTAACAAGTATGGGAAGCCTTTACCTATCCCGTCCAACGGAGCATTGTAATGTGTGAGTGCATGTGAAACAGACCAGTGACATCGCGGACAAGGTCACTGAGTCGGTCGATGCCAGAAGACATTTCACTCAACAGTGAGTTGATTTCAGATGCAGCATTGGTGGACATCGCAAACACTCCAGGCACCTCTGTCGACAAACATAACACGTCAGCTGACCACGATAACTCAAACTTTAAGGCCAACAAAGCCAAGGCTAAGAACTCAACTCTCTAGGTCAAGGACTCGACTCTCAAGGTCAAGGACTTAACACTCAAGGCCACAGTCAAGGACCTGACTATAAAGTCTAAAGGTCAAGGCTCAACTCTAAAGGCCAAAGCATAGACCAAGTTTAAGGACTAAAAAATTCTGAAAGTCAAGGTTGAGGCCTCAACTCTCAAGGTCAAATGAAGCACTCAACTTTCAAGGCCAAGATCACCGACTCAACAGTCTCTCAATGCCAAGGTCATGGATAACAACTCATCATCAATGTAAATGGAAGCAGGGAGCAGATCTTGTAGCTATCAACATGATCTTCGTTTATACGTAACTACATACAAGCATACATACATTTATTACATGCACATCAGACCAGCTGAAAAGCTAAAATCTGAGGCATAGTTCAATCAGAACAAAACATTTTCAATTAAGTTCCTTCAACAAGTTAAATTATTAAATTAACAAAGAGAGACACAGGTGACCTATTGAAATGAAATAAGTAAGAAACAAGACAAATTTTGATAGAACAAAAATGCAATGCATAAAAACTTTTAGTTGGTTAATTAATCAATAATCATTAGATAAACAGACTTAGAAAACGTGGACAGAGAAACTCTACCAGAACTAACTAGAAACATGTCGACAGATACAGAGGCGACAAATACAAACCGTTTGATTCGCCAGCGTCGAAGCAGAACAGGTCATCAATGACGCCGAACCTCCGGAGACCGGAAACATTCCACGACGCGAGATACATCGGCGGCAAAGACAGCGTGGCACGAGTCGCGAGGCACAACGTACGACCACGAACAAAGAGACTCACCTCGCCAAGACGTGAACTGAACGCCGTGGGACACTTCACCAACGTCACCCGGTAATGTTTCTCTACAACAGACAGACACATCACTCAACAGTCGATACAATCACACCAACAGACAGTTGTATGAGCTAACAGCCAAGTCAACATGAATGGCCACATTTTGACTTCCTATGTCTTAGAGAACGGCCGATGTCCGATATTTAGGATAAAAAATTCTGATGTCTGATTCCGATGTTTAGTTCTTTACCAGAATTAGGATGCAACGCTGACACGTGAACAGTCTAGGCACCGTACTAAGCGAGACCATCGCGACGGTCTCACTTAGTGCACCTAGCAGCGTCATTTCATACCACCGCACGGAGATTAGAGTCGATTCAGGGACAATGACCGCCCTCCCCCGCACTGCTGCTTCCTCATTCACAAACGACAGAACTGCCGGTACAGTCAAGGTACTGTACTTAATGAGACCATCACGACGGTCTCATTTAGTGCAAATCTGCGATAATTATCTCATGAGCAGGACGATGCTAATGTGTGAGTTCAGGCTGGTTGACCCGATGTCAGAACCTTACATGCAATGTCAGCCAGACACACCAGAGCCAACAGAGAACAGTAATCATCTAGGTTACAAACCTTCTCCGAGGTTGCGTGAGATGAAGTGACGACAAGAGTCCAGCATCGACTGACTGTGGAACGCGAGCGTGAAGACTCGGTGTCGACAGATGATTGACATAACATGTCTCTCCTTGTCCAACTCAAACTGCGAGTCAATCCCAAAGTATCCTTCCAGCGGCAGCATGGTTTCATCGACCGTACCGCGACTCAGAACTGAGAAAGACGACCGCCGCGAAGACACATCACCGTCCTTCTTCAGGCACAGGTGCAGGCAATCTACGACAGCCATTAACTCTGTCAGAGCATGACACATGCAAAATCTACTACCTCTATGCAGATATGTGACTTATTTAGCTTATCTTCTACACTGCCCCTGTGCAGCGCTTTTTCACATCACCATAATCCTTCTATTTTTCCTACTATTACCATGTTTCTCATTCTGTTCTACAATATCCCTTAAATCATCACGGCATAACACAGGTCCTAGCCAATCGCACTTTCATTTCTGAACCGTGACAAGAAACTGCTCATTTACGTGAGTAGACATCCGGCCTATAAAGTCTTGAGGCATGTGGTGTCAAGAAGGGGAGAGTGGACGGGAGAAGACTGCATCGGATCACACTATATCTGGCCTAGATCAATCAATCAAAAGCAGGACTCTGAGAATGGGTTCCCCAATGTGTGACCACGCAAAGGCAAGAGTTGAAATGTTTTACCAAGTTAACTAAACTGCTCACCCGTAAAGCGCTGCAAGTGATTTCAACGACCTCAACGGTGTCACCAAACAAGTGAAATGTGAATGCATGTCACAACTCTTCAAATCATGCACTCATTACATCAGCAAACCAAACAAGCCAATAAATAAACCGATATTTGTAAAAGGTGCCGACGTCACTGACATCTGATGTCAATCTCTTTCTACATCAATCAAATAGCTTTTATGCCGTTCAAACTGCAATATTGTAGTCATTACGAAATCTCCAAAATACGGCAAAATACTAATCTTGAAAACTAATTTTTCCCCATAACATCTACACAAAAAGTTAGTAACTAAACAAATATCCAAACAACAAGTTTAGCATTTATTTAGATATTATGTGGCTAAAACAAGACAAATTACAAAACTTGCCTGCTACAGGAGACAATTTCTTGATCAAACACCAGCGTTGTTTCCACTGAAAACATTCAAAAGCATGAATCAGTACAAAATGCAAATCTTACAACTGGTGTTCCATACTGTCCTACTGGTCAGAGAACCCACAATTGAGATTCTGGACTTCGGTGTAAATGAGAAGGCTTTTTCTGTTAGTTTTGTGGCCGAGTACGACATTCAAGGGTGAAACCGTAGGCCTTTGGTGACGACAATGTCGCTGGCCATTGGACGGATACATCTGTAGTTGTGTTAACTTCGAATGGTCGCTGGCTACATTTCACACGCCAACGGCAAACAACGAAAATGGATAAACTGCGAGGTTCACGAGAAGTCGCTGACCAATAACTGCATACCTCGCACGACACCTCGCAAATTACCACGTCGCAAACTCGCACCTCGCACTTTACCCATACCCCTACGATCAGGTCAGCGAACTAGGCCTAGAATTATCGTTACGTTATACGGTAGGATTCGACAGAAAACATACTTGGCTAAGTACCAGTATATTTCACCATAACATCTACGCACTACGATATTCATTACTGTGGTATGTTAACTATCGTATGAGTACAGTGAACAGTGCTATCAGTTTCAGACAACTAGTTTATCCATAATTGTAATTTATTACTTATAAATTTTAATCAGCAACGCAGCCTGACATGAATACCATACACAACATTCACCTTTTTGCCGTCACGGTATTTCAAAGAACAACTCAAATTCACATTCACTTCTGCCATTTTGAGAATTTTTGTTTACGTTTGACCGGATAATGCCTCATGAGCATGCGCGCCGGGTGTTAGCACAAATTCTTGATGCTGTTCTATGGGCGTAGGCAAAACTGAAACCACAGCCCACAGCACACAGACATCTATTTGCCGCTCGACGCTATGCTAGCGCCGTATAATGCGGTCATCGTGTGTATGTTTTTTCAAGCAAGGTCATTAATAGGTGGAATCTGCTGAGGCTGCACAAAGTAAATCACAAGGTAAATCATGTTTATCCGTTTATCTGTCTGTCTGTAACAAGTTGGAGTTCTACAAAGATAGCTAAACCTAGGATCACACAAACAACGCGCCGTACGAGCCCAGGGACTCGTTTTCTGAGGCCAAAAATCTTGGCGAAATTCCAACGAAATCACCCACAACAGGGGCGTCAAACAGACGTGGGGTAAGCTCAAACGACGATGTTCGACCAGTATCTTGAAGTATGTCAGAAACGATGCAAGATAGGGACATTAACTTTATAGGCCACGGAACGCTAATAAGAAGTCGTAAGTTCGTAACTCGTATGTGCTCTATCGATTGGTGCTATTTCCGGTGACCTTAAGTAGCTATAGTTACCCCCAAACCACCCCATCTTCGACATTTTGTATTGCCTTTTATGTCTTCATAGTGAGTGCAGTTAGAGACTTCAAATTTGGTATTATACGTAGGTTAACAGTAGCAAGTGCTAGCCCATAAACAAACAAACTGAATTCTGTACTCATTATTGTGACCGTGACTCGGTCCTTCTCTGACGACAAATACAATATGTTATGTACTTCCGGTTTTACGGATGATGTCCTGTTTCACATAATGCGGCCAGTGGGGTAGAATCAATCGGACGACATTGTGTTTTAATCGAGTTCACAAGTGATGGCTCCAATTGACCGCTGCACTTACTTACTTACTTACTTAGCTCAGCTCCCTTACCAGCCTATTCAGACGTCTTGTTTCGTGCATCGCGTGGTAGGGTAATGGATGCGCTGAGCGATGTAGCGCTGTCGTGACACGTGAACAGGTGTCGCTATGTACGGATGTCAACGAAGTCGGAGTCGTGCTTTGTACGATGCAATTAAGCCGCGCGCGCGCGCGCGTGTGTGATGACTGAGCGCCGAAAATGAATTAGTACTACGAGTTGAACCACAACAAAGTGATGGCGCTACAGGACTCACACGCAAGTCACGTCACGCCATCATAATGGGTCTACGCAGATGCGCCCGTCCATGAAGTGAACACTGTCTGTATATGACCGCCGGCTGAAATTCAGTCACTAGATAAAAGCTACGCATTTGCCAGCATTTGTTTACTCGTTCATTCGCAGTTGGGTAGATTTTATGAGCCAAAAACTAAGAGCCAGATGCACTTTAGCCGTGTTTTACCCGCGCGACGCTATGCTAGCGCTGTGGGCCTATAGCTGTGATCGCGTGTCCGTTTGTCTGTCTGTCTGTTCGTCCGTCTGTCACAAGCCGAAACGGCTAAACGTATGATATCAAATAAACAATGCCGCACAATATCGTAAAGACTCTAGTTTTGTAAAAATTTTGCCGAAGGAGGCGCCAAATGCAGATGTGGCAGGAAAAACGCGTTTTCGACTGATCGAGACGTCTCCAGCTCAGACACGTAACTCCGGCACGCCCACTGAAGTCGGCACAGTGTCGTTACCGACGTGCAGCAGGTGCGTGCGTGTGAGGTGAATGTTGACCGTTGTGCAGTACAGCCGCAGACGCGCGTAGTGGGCCGTTCTACGCGAAACACGGGGCAGATCACCTTCGTAACCTAATCAACTCTGTGGTCAGTAACTTATACCCATTCCCCACAGTTCAAGAAAATCCATTCAAAAATTCTCTAGTAATTCTTCAAACAGACACGTTTTCTTTCTTCTTTCTTCTTTGCGGGGAGATGTTGTCATCGACGCTTCACTGCTGCTGGTTCAAGTATGTGGAACAATCTACCACTTCATCTCCGTGACTTTGAACTGTCACTTTTTGAGTTTCGCCGGTTACTAAAATCGCATTTGTTTGGGTGAGGACCGTGGCGCTTAGTGACCTATTTTATATGTAGTGCGCTTTATAAATGTACTTACTTACTTACTTACTTACTTACGCTGAGGCCTCTAGTGGACCCAATACGCACCCTACAATCCCCTAACGCGTTAGAAACCCTGAGAGGCTTTTGCAAGCCTCAAAAGAGCACGCCAATACATCTATCCTAGTTCGTCATAACTAAGGTACGGGGAACTTAGTATGTTAACGCGTTTAACAAATAAAGCGCTACATTCTCCCAGCAAGTTGAGTACTGTTTCTTCATCCTCCCGGCACAGGGAACAAACTGCGTCAGTTCGGATCTGCATAAACACGCCATGCGTCGTCGATTATAACGTCATGATCGCTCGATCGATGCCTACGTCAACGTCAATAGGCTTGTACCGTGAGCTCTAGCCGCCCGTGCTAACGGTTCGGTTTTTCCTATGGGTTGTGTGTCTGTCTGTCTGTATGTAACGTTGGTGTATCGTGGCTACACGCCTAGATGGATCGAGTTAGTTTTTCGGCGTGAGGGTTAACACACAGATGACAGCTATTAGGGACGGGAAAGTGGGACCACCCTCTCGGAGGTGGAGTGCTGGACTTGGAAAATTTTCGGCTCTCGCTACACCACGGTCGGTCTCCCGCCAATTACTTTAGCACAACGTACTCGAAAGATAGCTTACACTGTGATAGTTATCAGGCTCTGAGAATGGAACACTGTGATCGTAAACTTTAACTGATGGCCTTGACCTCCGAATTTGACGTAAATGGGTCAAAATGAATTAGCATACCAAATGTCTACGTCTGGACACACATACATACACACCGGACCGATAGCTCTACCGGCATCACTAAAGTGTTCAGTAACTAGAAAAACTGTCTTCGATCGATGATCGAGGTCAGACCGACCGCGTCACTGCGTTACCACGCCAATACGCGCTGGACCTTTGACCTTGATCTATGACCTTGACTTTCAATCCCAGGCGAGCATTGGCCATGACCCACACATACAAAAAACTCAATTTCAAAGGTCAGTCGGTTCAAAAGATAGAGTGGAAACAAACGGACAGACGGACAGACAGACAGACAGACGGACAATGATGATCGCTTTACGTTCCCGGTTAACGCAGTCGTTAATAACATTGCATGTCCGCTATCACACAAAGACGTTTATTACTGGCCCGCCTACACATAGTGCAGGAGACCAGACTATTGATACTTGCTGGTGTCTGTCTGTCGTCGTCGTCGTCGTCTGTGACACTCCACGGCGCTATAACTAGACTGGAGGCGGCTTCACCAGCGCAGGCCAGGCGATGACGTCATACCGTCTCCAGTCTAATTATAGCTCTGTGGTAACACTCCACGGCGGGCCAGTAGAGTTTCATCCCATCGGGGCGACACCTTGTTGACCGATGGCTACTATATTGCGGTGTAGAGCAGGTGCAAAATTGCAAATACCTACGTGTATTCGTAGGTATAGTCAGGACAATTCTTGCAATACCAAGACCATTCAGGCAACAGTGTCATTATTACTGGCATCGTGTCTGCATAGTGCTTAATAGCAGTCTAGAAGCAGAATGTTGGCTGTCGCGTGACAGCTATTATGAAGATTTTCTGCCTGGAAGACAATGCTGTCAGTGATGATATACAGAATGCGCTCCTCACCTGTGCCTCTTCCGGATGGTCAGTTCATGCTAAGTGAAAAGCGAACATTGGATCAAGTACATACGCCATCTGCTTCAAGGCGCTATAAGACCAAGATTTAAGGACCACAACCCTGTACCGGTACCGAAAGGTTTTTAATGTATTTGAGTTAGTAGGTGAATGGAAAACTGGGACATATGTCACTCTATTCTGAGATGTGCTTATCAATTCATGAAACTCGATATTTCAGATGTCGCATAGCTGAAGACACGTTCTCTAATGAGTCGACCACGGCAACCAAATTACTATAGGCGGTGGTTTATCCTTTTGATTCACGTCTTTACGTAGTGCGGAAGTCATGACTGTGAAGTTTGATACTCAGTTCTATAACAGTTTGTAATAACTCCGGGAATCGAATAACATTTACTAGGCCTATTAGGTGTGGATATAGACATAGTACCGTACTGTAAGAAAATTTTTAAAAGAAGCTTCGCTGTCGCAAATAGACTGCTGGACGTTGAGTATCAGTTAATTGAAATCTTGTCACATGCTGCGCCACTGTACGAAAAATCGCGTGTAAAAGGCTTGCAATAGATAAATAACTTTGAAGATCACTCAAACTATATACCAAATTTAAAGTCCTCCGAGTCGACCTAATAAAGTGGGTCTCAAATGTCCGTGCGTCCGTACGTCCGTCCGTCCGTCTGTCCGTCCACAAAAAGTTTCTTCGATTTCAATGAAACTTGGTACGTAGGTAAAGGTCGACGAGTGATGCATGACGGTATGCAGTATGACCCGATCCAAGGTCAAGGTCACGAACCCTTGAAAGTCGGAAAATCGGCCACTTTCAAAGGCTATCTACTCCCCTATTTATAACGGGGGCTGGCAAATGACCACGGATTCGTAAATTAGGGGACAATACCTAAAGCTTATCGGAGCCGGATTTTTAATTTTTGTCCTAGTTTTTGTCACGTGACTATGAAGTTGGCAGTAAGTAGGAGTCGACCGCCAGTCCCGTGCGTGGTTATTTTTTGTTTTGTTTGTTATTAAGAAACTCTAAATGTTGTGGGTGAATATTCTTTAAATTTGGGGAATGGGTAAATTATGAACCCGAGAAAAGTTAATTAAATAGGCGTATTACAAAGATGGGGTTAGGAGTTAGCTGTATCGGGTAGGAAGTAAGTAACACGATTGCTGTACGTGCATCACTAAAGTGATCGGTAAACAGTGAAGTTAACCAGTTTGGCACACGTGTATCGCTGACATCGGCAACAACTCGGGCTGCCGTAGTTTTTGTATAGAAAAGTTCAAGAAGAACGTTTGTGACCTTGTTCGGATCGGGCCGATATAATTATTAGCGGCTGACATTGGACGGTAGGCTACGCTGCTTACAGAGCGAGAACAATTTCCGTTGACACTGTCCGGACGAACATTAACGACTTCTAATGGAAACATTAAAGGCAGCATGGACAGTGGACTTAGATGTAGACATGTATAATTTACACCGGTGTTTCATCATTGTGTTCACGGGTAGGTATACGCGGACAAACATCATATCATCTTCGTCAACGTCATCATTCATCGTTGTGACAGCTGCTAGCAATATCTTTCAATACGATAACTGACAAGACAGCGAATTTACTGTTCTGATATTTTTTTATATCCTGAAACTAGCGATTACTCGGTAGAGCGTATCAGTGTTCGAGAATATGTACTTTACGTTTTTTGCAGATTTCCAAAAACATGACTTTTTACGTTTTTTGAAATGGTGTATCAAAAAGTCGTAAAAAGTCGTTAGCATAAGTTTAGTCCTCACTCCATGAGTTCACATACTTCACTCAGTGATCACTGTAATCAGATCAAGTTTGCTGAAAGTATGTCTATAGAAATTTTGGCGTCAAAACTCCCGATGGTTGTGGGGACTTATAGTTCAAAGATGCGTAGTTTCTTGTGTCCGCATGTCTGAGCAAAATGTTTGATGTTGGTGACTTACCGGTACTGACTTTTGGTAACTGTGTAATGTACATAGGCTAATAAACGTAACAGTGCATCTCGTGTCTTCTCCACTGTGCGCTCCGCCTATTGTTACCGACCGAGTAGAAAAAAACGGCTGAAGCGATCGAGATGCCGTTTGCGTCGAGGACTCGGGTGGGCCCAGGGAAACACCTGTTGCATACAGCGAACCGCTTCGAGGCGAATACTGTACAGTGGGTTCATTCAACACAATAGAGCCATCTAGTTTCCTTATTTTTTTCGTTTCTGTGCCGTGAGCTTAATTAAGCTGGCAATCTCGTCAGCTCTTGAGCGCACGTTAATCTATCGTATCGTATCGTATCGTATCGTAGTAGCATCTCTTAATTATTAACTGCGGTGCTGTCGCATCGTCTAGGTCCACTGATTACTGTAATTGACTGTACTGTCGAGACGACACGTTCATTACCGTCAGCGTCATGTAAGATGTCATAGAGTCGTGCATCCATTGCGAATTATTGAGTCGGTAATGTGATCACCTTCCTGCGGGCGTTCATTAAGTCTTATCACGACACCAACGAGCGTGCTTCATTGTCGCCATGACGTAATGACGCGTTCACATCACCGGATCCGCGGCGCCGAGACGCAACGCCGCGCGAGATACCGCGCGTCGCCGCGCCAGAGGCGGTTCTAGCTATAACTCGTGCCTGGCCTACCCAAACGAAATTCTGCCCCACGTACACCACTCCTGTTGGCCTACCCAAAATTTGCTTGACCTTTGACTGGCCTACCCATATGAAAATTCCTAGAACCGCCCCTGCCGCCCTGCGCCGATTGTACAGGGTGTTGTAAACGTATGCGGATGTATGCTAATGCTACGATCTACGCGAAATTTGGTTTCAATCATCGTAGGCATACGTTTCACTCTTCCGTGTCAATATCAGCCGTGATTAGCAACGTGCGAGTTGCAGAAGAACAGCAAGTGGAGTCAAGAGTTTAACCGTCTGAGGCCAGAAATAAGGGCCGATAGCAGGAGTGGGGTTCTTGGGCAGTGTGCAGCTAGCCCCTTCCCAACAGCTAGGGGTAACTGGGGTATGGAGAGCGCTGTAA